>Ga0163144_10000133_pt1 | contig 167708 bp, 127 predicted proteins | sample OliLak19BULKMAT1_FD_123175 | JGI IMG/M metagenome (GOLD analysis project Ga0163144, IMG submission 123175) | Freshwater microbial mat bacterial communities from Lake Vanda, McMurdo Dry Valleys, Antarctica - Oligotrophic Lake LV.19.BULKMAT1 | ecosystem: Environmental > Aquatic > Freshwater >...
CGCAGCGTGGTGCAGATGGCGCCGGGCGCCATCCTCGCGAAGAACGTGATTCCGGGCGGCGAGGACGGCGTGGTCGGCCGCCCGCATTTCGGCGACCAGATCAACGCCTGGCTCGGCAACGCCTACCACGACACCTACCTGTACACGGCCGACGTCGTGGCGAACGCGGCGTCGCGCGAGACCTTTCCGGCGCTCCCGGGCTGCACCGAATCCGGGACCGGTCGCTGCGCCCCCGGCGGCGGGAGCCCGGCGACCGATTGCGTGACGGAGTTCTTCGTCGAGGCCCCGGCCGACGCCAAGGCGCTGAAGCAGGGCAGCTTCACGATCACCGACGGCGGCGGCTCCGACTTCGATGAGGCGGCCGACGGCAAGTGTGTCGCTCACGTGTATCTCTGCCTGAACAACAACGACCCCCGCCTCACGTCGGGCGCTGGCCAGTGCACGAGCCCCGACATCAAGTCGATCACCGTGAAGGGGCCGCGTCCCGACAGCCGCAAGACGGCCGATGCCGCGATCGGACGCACCTTCATCAATCTGCTGAAACCGCTCGGCACCAACCTCCTGATCGGACCGCACGCGAACGAGGTGCGGTACAATACCGCGCTCACGACCCAGGATCGGTGCCTCAGCACCTATCTCGTCGTTCCCCTCAAGAACGGGAAGAAGACGCGACAGACGATTCGGCTCCGCACCGAGAGCAGCGCCGGTACGGCCGACACGGATACGATCAAGATCACCTGCACGCCGTAGCGCGTGGCCGTGTCCGACCCGGGAGCCCGCGCTCCCGGGTCGGACCCGCAGCGCAGACCCTACAGGGGAAGCCGAATTGACTTGCCCGTCCTCTTTTCGATAGCACCAGCAGGCTTCGAAGCGCCCCAGTCGAAGACTTGTTGCGCTGCTCTCGATCGACGTGGTGACTGCTCCCCCTTCTGCTGCTGCTCCTGGGCTTCTGGCTAGCGAAGCACCAGCGCTCCCTTGGGCGCTCGTCTTCCTCGTCTTGGCGTGGAGTCTCGCGTTGCCGGCGCGTGTCGACGCGGCGAGGAGCCCGGAAGCGGTGCGGGCCATGGCCGGGCTCCGCTGCCAACGTGCGCTCGCCGCTGCCGCGGATCGTTATGCTGGCGCCCGCGACCAGCTCGACGCCAAGTGCGTCGGGGCTCTCGTTCGGTGCTTCATGGGGAAACCGGGTGATGCGGGGTGCGCCCTCAGGGCGAGCGCGACCTGCGCCCAGACCTACGAGAAGCAAGCCACCCTGGCCGCGAGCCTGCGCGCCAACATCCGGAAACGCTGTGACGCGTCCACGTTGTTGTCGGCTGATGCCGTCGCATTCGAGCGGGCGGCCGGACAATGCGGGACGGTCCCGAGCGCGAGCCTCGACGACGTGGACGACGCGATCGTCTGTCTCGACGACGCGCACGTTTGTGCCGGCGCCCGCGCGCTCGTGACCGCCGTTCCACGGACGGTGCAGCTCCTGCGCGCCGTGGGCACGCTCTCCTCCGTCCCGATCGGCACGCATTGTTTGCCGGACGAGGTGACGCCGCGCGTGGTCGGTGACGATCCGGGTACCGGCCGCCTGGCCGCTCCCTGCGCCGTCGCGATGCTGAAGGCCGGCGACCGCGATCAAGACGCGTGGCGCGGCGCGATCGGAAAATGCCTCGGCGCCGCCTTCACGTGTGCGCAGACCAGCCCCGACGACGGTGCGTGCCTGGCGCGCGCCGCGGCGACCTGCAATGCGGCGTACGCGAAGCTGCCGCCCGTCGACCCGGCCACCGCCGTTGTCGACGGTGCCTGCAGCGAAGCGACCGTGCCGTTCGCGGTGCTGGCCGCGAGTGACGGTGCGGACGCCGCCGCGGTCGACACGACGTGCGCGACGGTCGGCATCGCCAACGTCGGCTCGCCGGCGGAGTGGCGCGCCTGCCTCACGCGCGTGGTCGGATGCCGGGTCGCGGAAGCGATGCAGTTCGTCTACCCGCGCTCCCGCGACGTGTTGGGATCAGTCGGGCGCGCCTTGTTGCCGAGCTTTTGTCCTGGATACGTGCCGCCGCCGAGCCCGACAGCGACGGTGACCGCCACTCCGACCGCCACCGCGACGCCGACCCGGACCGCCACGCGAACGGCGACGCCGACAGTAACGGCGACCAAGACGACCACCCCCACCAAGACCGCGACGCCGACCAGAACGGCGACCCCGGCGCGGACCAAGACGGCGACGCCGGCCGCGTCTGCGACATCGCCGGCGAGCCCGGTCGCGACGCCGACGAGCGTGATCACGTGCGATGCCGACGGAACGCCGTACGGTCTCACGGCGCGGCCGATCGCGAACACGTGTCGTTTCGAGGGCAATCCCGACGGCTTTCCGCCTCTCGAGGTCGAGCGCGCATTCCCGTCGTTGTCCTTCAACTACCCAGTGCAGCTCACGTACCCGCCGGACGGCACCGATCGCCTGTTCGTCGTCGAGCAGCTCGGTCGCATCAAGGTCTTCCCGAACAACCAGGCGGCGACCAGCAGCACGGTGTTTCTCGACGTCATGGATCGCACCACCCAGAGCGGGGAGGAGGGGCTGCTCGGGCTGGCCTTTCATCCCGACTACGCCAGCAACGGCTTCTTCTACGTCTTCTATTCGGGCGCGAATCCTCGCCGATCGGTGATCGCGCGCTATCACGTCACCAGCGACCCGAACGTGGCGGATCCCTCGAGCTGGACGAGCATCCTGGAGATCCCGAAACCCGCCGAGAATCACAACGGCGGCGGGATCGCGTTCGGACCGGACGGAATGCTCTACATCTCGACGGGCGACGGCGGAGACCAGGGCGATCCGGGGAATCGCGCGCAGAACAAGGGCGAGCCGCTCGGGAAGATGCTCCGCATCGACGTCGACCACACCGAGGCCGGTCTCGCGTACGCGATCCCCGACGACAATCCGTTCGTCGATGAGCCCGGGGCGCGCCCCGAGGTCTGGGCGCTCGGCTTCCGCAATCCCTGGCGCATGAGCTTCGATCGTTTGACCCATGCGCTCTGGGTCGGTGACGTCGGTCAAAACGAGATCGAGGAAGTCGATCTCGTCGAGCGCGGAAAGAACTATGGCTGGCGGAAGAAGGAAGGCGACACCTGCCGCAACCCGTCCGTCGGGTGCGACGACGGGACGCTCACGGGTCCGCTCGCGACGTACACGCACGGGGAAGGCGGTTGCGCCGTGGTCGGCGGCTACGTCTATCGCGGGTCGCGACTGCCGGAGCTCTACGGCGCGTACGTCTACGGCGACTACTGCAGCGGCAAGTTCTGGGAGCTCCGCTGGGACGGCAGCGCAGCCACGGCGCAGATGGTCGCCGATACGAACGTCAGCCCGTCGAGCTTCGGCGAGGATCGCGACGGCGAGCTCTACATCGTGAACATCAACGGCGGCACGCTCCAGCGCTTCCGCCGCCCGCAGGGAGCGCCTGCCGGGACGTTCCCGCTGACGCTTTCGGAGACCGGCTGCTTCGACGACGTGCCCGCGCGCCATCCCGCGCCGGGATTGATTCCCTACGAGGTGCAGTCGCCGCTCTGGTCGGACGGCGCCGGCAAGCGTCGCTTCCTCGTCGTGCCTAGCACCGGAACGATCGGGCACCGCACCACCGGCGCGTGGGATCTTCCGGACGGCACGATCCTCGTGAAGGAGTTCACGCTCGAGCTCGAGCGCGGCAACGCCGCGTCGACGCACGCGCTCGAGACCCGCTTCCTCGTCCGGAAAGCCGGCGCCTGGAACGGCTACACCTATCGTTGGAACGACCAGCAGACCGAGGCCCATCTGCTCGACGCTTCCACGATAGCCACCTTCACCGTGACCGACCCGCAGGCACCAGGCGGCACGGTCGAGCACACGCACTACTTCCCGAGTCGTTCCGACTGTACGCGGTGTCACACCGAGGCCGCCGGCGGAACGCTCGGCTTGCAGACCGGACAGATGAATCGGGCCCAAGCCTACGGCGCCGTGAGCGACAATCAGATACGCGCGCTAGAGCACGTGGGGCTCTTCGGCGGCTGCTTGCCGGCCCGGCCCGCGAGCCTACCGCACTGGGCCAATCCGGCGGACACGGGTGCGAGCCTCGATGCGCGCGCCCGCAGCTATCTCGCGGCCAACTGCGCGCACTGCCATCGCCCGCAAGGGACGGCGCCGACGGTCATCGATCTGCGCGCCGAAGCGACGTTCGCGCAGACGCTCGTCTGTAACGCGACCCCGCAGGCCGGCGATTTCGGCGTCCCGAACGCCCGCATCGTCAGCCCCGGTCACGCCGAACAGTCGGTGCTCTGGCTCCGCGCCGCGCTCCGCGACGACGGCCAGATGCCCCCCCTCGCGACCCTCATCCCCGACCCGCTCGGTAGCACGGTACTGGAAGACTGGATCAGGGCGCTGAGCAGCTGCCCGTAGTCAGCAAGGTCGGAAGGTCACCGACCCCCGGGGGTGTGCTACTGCACCGCGTTCGGTGCGGCGAGCGTGAACGGCGCGATCTCAGCGTCGAACTCGTCTCCCCCGTTCGGCTGCATCTGATACGAGCCCTGCATCGTGCCGAATGCGGTCCCGAGCGGGCACGCCGAGGTGTACTCGAACGACTGACCCGGCTCGAGCGTGGGCTGCTTCCCGACCACGCCCGGACCCCGCACCTCTTCGACCCTGCCGTTGGCGTCCGTGATCACCCAGTGGCGCGTGATCAACTGCACGGTTTCCTCGCCGCCGTTGTGGATACGAACCCGGTACGCGAAAAACCACTGCTGCTGATCGGGCTCGGATTGCTCGGGCACGTAGCTCGATTGCACGTAGATCTCGAGGCCTCGGGTGACGGCGCGGGAAGAGAACATGGTGGTCATCTCTGGCATGTCGAAGCCCGCTTATCCAGCGACGACGGGCTATTGGTAGGGTCTCAGTGAGGCCTCTGTTCTGTGTCGGCGGTGTCGCCGGTGGGTGGGTCAGGGCGTGCTCCTACGGTCGCCGGGTTGGTGCCACCCAGCGCATGCAACCTGCCGCTGCTTCCATGGCCTGCGCACACGCGAGCTGCGGCTCCCCGGAGCACACCCTGACCCACCCACCGGCGAGGCATCACAACGAGGACGATTGGACGCGCCGGCCCCGCACTACCAACCGCCGGCTCCAATCAGCTTGAGTGATGATGCAGCCGGCGGGCGGGTCGGGGATGGCTCCGGGGAGCGCCAGCTCGCGTGTGCGCAGAACATGGAGGCAGCGGCAGGTTGTATGCGCTGGGTGGCGGAGACCGCGCGACCGTAGGAGGCATCCCCGACCCGCCCGCCGGCTGCCACAACCAAGCGCTGCCGCGAGAATCGCACTGAGGCATTACCGGGCTACTTCCGCGCTTGGGGCAGGGCGCGCTCCTCGAGCGCTTGGGGCAGGGCGCGCTACTTGAGCGCCTGGGGATTGATCGGTGAGCCAACCGCGCCTGTGATCGGGAGCGGCGGCGCCACGAAGAGGAACTCGTAGACGCCGTCCGCGGCGCAGTCGTCGGCGAGCTCTTCCAGCGTGAAGATCTCGCCGACCAGCATCCCCATGTTGACGATCGCGACGCAGTGAAGCGGCTGGAAGACGTCGGGCGTTTCGTTGGGAATGACCTCCGTGCCCCAGGTGTCGGTCGCGTAGCCCGCGATCTCGTGGGTCGCGAGCCATTCGGCGCAGTGCAGGCTCAAGCCCGGCGCCGGACCGCCGGAGTAGTCTTGCCAACCCCCGCGCTCGCGCACGTGGCGCATCTGGCCGGTGCGGATGATGACGATGTCGCCGCTCTCGATCGTCACCTTCTCCGCGGCGGCGGCGCCGTCGAGATCGGCGGGATAGATGGCCTCGCCCGGCTCCAGCCACGGCTTGTTCTTGAAGCGCGGAATGTCGAGCAGCACGCCGCGGCTGACGACCTTGTTCTTGAGGACGGTGATGGCGTTGCTGCGCGCACCGTTGGAGGTCACCTGCTCCGGGCCGCGGTCGTTGTACATCTTGCCGTCGAAATAGATGTGGCTGAGCGCGTCCCATTGCGTCGCGCATTGCAGCGGCATCGTGATGGCGTCGTCGCAGTAGCGGAGACCGGGCAGGAAATCCTGCGCGCCGTTCGTGATGTCGCCGCCGTCCTGCAGCATGTGGTGCAGGGGGTTCACGCGTCCGCCGAATCCGGTTTGCGGGCCGTTCGAGTCGAACGGGATGGCGAGCGAGATGACCTTACCCTGGCGTACCAGGCCCGCCGCGGCCTTGATCTTCGCCGGCGTGATGAAGTTCACGGTGCCGAGCTCGTCGGCGGCGCCCCAGCGGCCCCAATTGCGGAGCTTCTTGGCGAGGGCGCGGACGGTCTCGATGTTCATGGGCTCGGACATGGTGGGGCTCCTTTCGAATGGGCCGTATCGCGTGCGGGTACCATCGGAGTCGGGGACACGCAAAGCATCGGCGCGGCGGCGATCAGCGGCTCGGTCCGAGACCCTGCGCGGCCTCGGCCAAGCGCGTGATGCCGGTCGTGATCGCGCGCACTTGCAGCGCTCCGTAGCCGAGCAGCAGGCCGAGCGTCGCCGGCGGCGCCTCATAGTAGGGCGTGACCGGATACACGCCGACGCCGAGTGCGGCCGCGCGCTGCACGAGCTCGCGCGCGTGCCGGGGCGAGAGCCCGTGGAACCAGGCGACGACGTGCAGCCCGGCGTTGGCGCCGACGACGGTCACGCGCGCGCCGAAGTGCGCGTCGAGGGCCCGCAGCAGCGCCGCGCGGCGCTCGCCGTTCCAACTCCGCGACCGCCGGATGTGCCGCTCGAACGCCCCATTCGCGATGAAATCCGCCAGCGCCTCCTGCTCGAGGAAGGCGCTGCCGCCGTCGGCGAGGAGCTTGGCGCGCGCGAACGGCTCCACGAGCGCGCTCGGCAGCACGAGGTAGCCGATGCGCAGCGCGGGGAACATCACCTTCGAGAGCGTACCGAGGTAGATCACACGCTCGCCGTCATCGAGGGCTTTCAGCGCGTCGAGCGGGCGGCCGCCGAAGCGATACTCGCCGTCGTAGTCGTCCTCGAGCAGGTAGGCCCCGGTGTGCGCCGCCCACGCGAGCATCGCGACGCGGCGCGGGTAGGGCATCACCCCGCCGAGCGGATACTGGTGCGAAGGTGTCACGTGGGCGAGGCGCGCCCGCCGGCCGAGTCGTGCCAGCGCTTCGACGTCGATCCCTTCGGCATCGGTCGGGACGAGGGCCAGCCGGGCCCCCGCGGCGAGGAAGGCGCGGCGGGCGCCCTCGTAGCCGGGCTCCTCGACGACGGCGACGTCCTCGGGTGCCAGCAGCAAGCGCGCGGCGAGATCGAGGCCCTGCTGCGAGCCGCTGACGATCTGGATCTGCTCGGGCTCGCAGCGCACGCCGCGTCCGCGCAGGAGATAGCCTGCGAGCGCGGCGCGGAGCGCCGTCGAGCCCTGCGGGTGTCCGTAGTCGAAGAACGGGGCCGACGCGCGCCGGGCCCGCCGGCCGAGACAGCGCTGCCAGATCTGCACCGGGAAATCGTGCAGCGACGGCGCCCCGTAGCGAAAGTCGTACGGCAGGCGCGGCCGCCCGCTCACGTACGAGCTGAAGATCGGACGCGAGCGCCCGCCGGTGAGAAACGCGCCGAAGGGGGAGAGGCGGGGTGCGGTCGCCACGGCCGTGCTGAGGCGCGTCGGCGCCGCGGCTTTGATACGCGTCGCCGCGGGTGCCAGGGACGCTTGCACGAAGCTTCCCGAGCCCCGCTTGCCGTCGAGGTAGCCTTCGGCCGCGAGTTGCTCGTACGCGAGCAGCACCGTCGTCCGCGAGAGCCCGAGCTCGCTCGCGAGTGCGCGCGTTGCCGGCAGGCGGGCGCCGGGCGGCACGACGCCGTCGACGATCCCCGCGCGGAGCGCACGATAGAGCTGCCGGAAGAGCGGGCCGTCACCGTCGAGCTTGATCCACATGCCGAAGCGGCTTACCTGAATGGCCTTATCGACACCACAAAAAGTGGATGACTAGAGGCACCACGGTGACCGACGGGCTACAGAGGCATCGGAGCGTCGAGAGGAGATCGCATGGAGCAGGCTCGGAGCGTGGTCGAAGGATTCATCGTCGGATCGCCGTACGGCAAACATCTCGGCATCGTCACGGAGTCGGTGGAGGCCGACCGAGTCCGCCTCCGGCTGCCCTACCGCGACGCGGTCACGACGATCGGCGACATGGTGCACGGCGGCGCCATCGCGTCGCTCGTCGACGTCGCCGCGACGGCCGCCTGTTGGGCGAGCCCGACCGTCGACCCCGCGACACGCGGCACCACCATCGGTCTCACGCTCAACTATCTGAACGCGGGGCGCGGCCAGGACCTGGTCGCGACGGCCGAGGTGATCCAGCGCGGCCGCTCCATCTCCGTCTGCGAGGTCACCATCCGAGCCGGCGACACGATCGTCGCCAAGGCGCTCGTCACCTACAAGCTCTCGGGAGGTAAGTGAGATGATTCTCTATTCGGGTCCCATGAGTCTCTTCACCGGCAAGGTCCGGATCGCCCTCGACGAGAAGGGGCTCGACTACGACCTCGTCTCGGTGCCGTTCTCGCGCGCCGGCTACACGCCGAAGCATCCCACAGTGCTCGAGCTGAATCCGAAGCAGCAGGTGCCGGTATTGGTCGACGGTGACGTCACGGTCTACGACTCGACGATCATTCTCGAGTATCTCGAGGACCGTCATCCGACGCCCGCGCTCTATCCGCCGGATCCCGGGCGCCGCGCCGTGTGCCGCGTGATGGAGGCCGCCGCCGACGAGATCTTCTTCGCGTTCGTCTGGGAGCTGATCCGCGAGGTGTTCTACAAGCCCGACGGGAACGGTCGCGACGAAACGGCCGTGGCGGCGGCAAAAGCCGGCATCGCCGCGCACTACGATCGCCTCGAGCGCCAGCTCGGCGAGCAACCGTATCTGTGCGGGGACGTGAGCGTCGCCGACATCGGCTACTTCATGATGATCACGTCGGCGACGAGTCTCGGCCAGGGTTTCACGGACGCCCACCCTGGTCTGCAGGCGTGGTACGTCCGTGTGCTCGCGCGTCCCGCGTTTCAGCGTGAGCTGGAGCGCTTGATGACCGCGAATCGAGCGCTATAGAAAATTCAGGAACAGCAGCTCGAAGCGGTAGTTCTTGAAGCTGCCGTCATCGAAGAAGACGAGGACGCGGGCGAGATTCGACCCGTCAAAGAACACCTGGGCGCGGCGGACGCCGGGCACACCCGAGTCCTCGTTGAACTCGTAGGACAACGATCCGCCGAGCGGGTACCCCGTGGCGGCCACCTGGAGGTTCTGCACCACCAGGAGGAAGTCGCTGGTCTCGTCGAAGCGCTCGAAGAACGGAGACGCGTCGAGCCGGCCGCTGTACTTGATGCCGCCCTCGATGTTGACGCCGAGGAGCCCGCTGCCGTTCGTGCCCTCGAATCCGATCGTGTCGTCGTTGCGCGCGTCGCCGAGCTCGATGGACAGGATAGGGTCGTCGTTGGCGTTCTCGGCATCGCCGTTGATGAGCGCGTTGTCGATGAGGCAATCCGAGAACGAGCTGTCTTGTTGACCTTCGAAGTACGTCACGCTGTACAGGCCGTCCTCGCCGTTGTCGCACGTGAAGTCGTTGTCGACCGTCTCGTCCCGGCGCTGGATGATCGTCGGCAGCACCGCGGAAACGAGGGGCTGGCTGAACTGGAGCAGGTAGGCCACCTGCTGATTGATGTTGCCTTCGTCGGGAATGCAATTCTGGGTGATCTGGAGACCGGCGGCTTTCCGAAGGATGATCACGCCGTCGGTGACGCCGATGGTGCCGTTCACGTCGGCGTCGCAGAGGGCTTCCGTGCAATCGCTCGTGAGGCCGGCGGCCGCGCGCAGCACCTGGACGCCGTCGGTGACCGTCACCTGGTCGTTGTCGTCGACGTCGCCGCAGATCTTGAAGATCTGGGCTGCCGCGAGGCCAGGCAGGGCCACGAGGAACGTGGTCATCACCGCGAGCAGCAGGAGGCTCCGAGTCGTCGATCGTCGGTGCAGGGGTTTGGTCATGTCTGGCGAAGATCGCTCAGGGTCCGTTGCGTAGTCAAGGCGTAGAATTTCCGCTACGCGCTCTGGCCATGTCCGCAGCGCCCATGAGGTGAGCATGCGATCCGTTTGGATTCCCCGTATCGGTCCGCCCGAAGTGCTGGAGATCCGCGAGGGGCCCGACGTGCACGCGGGTTCCGGCCAGGTCCGCATCCGGGTCGCCGCCGCGGGCGTGAACTTCGCCGACGTCATGGCGCGGATGGGGCTCTATCCCGACGCGCCGAAGCTGCCATGCGTCGTCGGCTACGAGGTGGCGGGCACGGTCGACGAGATCGGCGCCGGGGTCACCGGCATCGCGCCCGGTGACAAGGTGATCGCGCCGACCCGCTTCCACGGCTACGCGGACCTCGTCGCGGTTCCCGCCGTGCAGGTGGTGCCGCTCCCCGACGGCATGAGCTTCGAAGAGGGCGCGGCGATTCCCGTGAACTACCTGACGGCGATCCTCATGCTCGAGGTGCTCGGCAACGCCCGGCGCGGCGACCGCGTGCTGATCCACGGCGCCGCCGGCGGCGTCGGTCTCGCGGCGGTGCAGCTCTGTCGCATCTACGAGACGGAGATCATCGGTACCGCGTCCGCGTCGAAGCACGCGGCGCTGAAGGCGGCCGGCGTCGCCCACACCATCGACTACGGCACCCAGGACTTCGTCGCCGAGACCAAGCGGGTGACGGGTGGCCGCGGCGCCGACGTGATCCTCGACTCGATCGGCGGCGAGAATCTCCGCAAGAGCTATCGCGCGCTGGCCCCGCTCGGGCGGCTCGTCGCGTTCGGGGTGTCGTCGCTCGCGCCGAGCACGTCACGCCGCATCCTACCGGCGCTCTGGCAGCTTGCGCGCATGCCGCGGTTCGGCTTCGTCGGTTTGATGAACGGGAACCGCGGGGTGCTCGGCTTCAACCTCGGGCACCTCTGGGACGAGATGGATCGTTTGCGGCCCTATCTCCTGAAGGTGCTGGACTACTATCGCGACGGTCGCATCAAGCCGACGATCGCGAAGACGTTCCCGCTGACCGACGCTGGGGCCGCGCACGCGTACCTGCAGAGCCGCGCCAACATCGGCAAGGTGCTGCTGATTCCGTGATGGTCGCGAGGACCCCACGGCGCGCGCGCCGCAGGGTCCTCGCCGTCGCTCAGTGGATCTTGGTGGGCGCGCCGTGGAAGCAGCGGCCGCCGATGTTGAGCCGCACGTCGGTCGAGGCCTCCGCCTGATTGGCGGCACCCGGCAGCCACGCGTCGTTCGTGCGCACCGTGATCTTGAAGATCCCGCCGGAATTGCGCTTCTCGCGGAGCGTCAGCGTCTTGATGCCCGTCGTGCCCTTCGGCGCCCGATAGCGGTACCCGGAGCCCTTCAGCTCGATCGACGTGCCGGGGACGGTATCGGCCATGATCGTGCCATCGGAATCGGTCGCGCTCAGCGCCACGGTCTCCTGCGCGTAGGTGTCGAGATCGATCTCGATACTGAGCGACAGGACGCCGCGCTTGTCGGTCAGCGTGGCGCGTTTGAACGTGACCGGCGTGAGCGCCGTGCAGACCGGCGTCGCGCCGGGCGGCGTGCTCGCGGGGTTGGCGGGATCGGTGCCGGCATCGCGCTCGTCGCCGTCGCCCGCGCCGTCCCCGTCACGATCGAGACCGATGCGGACGCCCGATCCGAGCGGGACACAGGTGAACGTCACCTCTTGCTCGGCGGTGAGCGCGCGCGCGCGGAGCGCGCTGCTCGAGAATGCCGGCTCGTCCGCCCGGTCGCCAAGCCATTGGCCCGTGCCGACGTAGAGGCTGCCGCGCATGTCCCCAGCGACGGCGCCCTTCGCGACGAGGTCACATTCACCGGCGTCGGCGCGTTGCTCGAGGAGGGTGATGCGGGGGTCGACGGTCGCGCCGTTGCTCGCCGTGCGGGTGATCTGCTGGCCCACGATCGGCGCCAGGTTGGAATCGAAGGCCATCATGAACGCGTCCATGTTGCGGCGCATGGTGTCGTTCGCGAAGCCACCCGGGTTACTTCCCGACTGCGAGAAGAGCGCGGCGCTGTGGAAGCGGAAGAGCGTGTCGACGGCGCCGTCGTGCAGGAAGCCGAAGCCGCGCACCTGGTCGCCGGTGAAGGCGGAGCCCCCGCCGGGCACGGTGGCAAGGCCGAACATGCCGATCTTTTGGTAGGCGTTCCGGATGTGGGGCACCTTGAAGATCTGCGATTCGCCCTCGAAGCTGGAACGGCCGTCGCCGCCGAAGAATCCCGGCGCGCCTGCGCCGGTCAGGCCCGCGTTCGCGGCCGCATCCAGGCGATGGCATCCGTCACAATTTTGTAGGGTGTCGGAAATGCCCCCGAACCACATGTTGCGGGCCGCGGTCTGCGCCGCGTCGAGCGAGTTGTCGAGCGCGCGAATCGGATTCGGGGGGTAGGTGACCTGCAGGATGAAGGTCGTGAATTGCTGCATCTCGCTCGCGGTCAGCAGCGCGCTGCGCCCGATCAGACCCTCGAAGGCCGGGTTGAATTTCTTGAAGCCGGCGTCCTCGTCGAAGGCGCCGCGGTTCGGTTGCGAGCTGAGCTGGTCGTTGCCGCCGGTACGGTCGCCACGCCAGTGCATCGGGCCGTGGTTCGCCATGCCGCGCAGGCTCTGCGTCGTCATGGGACCCTTCATCGGATGGAAGTCGGGATCGATGAAGGGTCCGACCGCGAACGGCCCGGGGTTGTTGAGAACGGTGCCGTCGGGGTCACCGAGGTCCCAGGCCAGGCTGTCGAGGTCGCCGAAGATGTGGCAGCTCGCGCACGCCGAGTCGCCGTGGCTCGAGCTGAACGTCGTGTCGTAGAGGAAGGGACGGCCCGTCACGACGCTCGCCGGCTCGGGGTTGAAGACGGCGGTGTGTGCGAGCTCGGCGCCGGTCGCCGTGCTGAGCACGGAGATCGCGTTGTCGAAGCGGGTCATGACGTAGAGCTGGGAGCGCGCCTCGTCGAGGACGAGACCCGTCGGACCGCCGCCGCTCACGGGTACCTGATCGCCGGCGCTCGGCACGAACGTGTCGTTCTCGAGGGTGGCCGTGTCGTAGACGGCGACCTCACTCGAGCCGAAGGCCGCGACGTAGAGCGTCGCGCCGTCGCTCGAGATCGCCATGCCGGTCGGGAAGCCGATGCTGGTGTCGTTCTCGGCGTTCGGGATCGGGGCGCAGCATGTGGAGTAGTCGACGTGCTTGTTGAGGTGCCGGATTTTCGGCGGACCGCCGTCGAGCACGGTGATGCGGCTCTCGGCGAAGTGGCCGCGCACGGAGGCCGGCTCTCCCGGCGGCTTGAAGCTGGCGGCGAACGTGCCCGCGCCTTCGAAACGGACGCGATTGAACGCGTCGAGATTCGAAACGTAGATCTTCCCGGTGGCCGGGTTCACGGCCATGTTGAAGAGGATCGTGCCGACACCCGACGCGAAACCGCTCGGCCCCGCGACCGGGATCGGCGGGTTGGCGGTCGCGTCGATCGCGAAGACGTCCTTGTCGGGCAGCGAGAAGCGCACGACCGAGTCCCAGCAGCGACCGCGCTCGTCGCGCCAATGGGTCCCGTCGTGTTGCACGATGAGACCGACCTCGGGGCTTGTGATGTTCTGGAAGTTGCGGTTCGGTGCGGGCAGGCCGCCCGGTGCCGCGCTGCAATCGAGCGGTCCGTTGACGGCGGCGCCGCCGTTCGGGACGAATCCCTCGGCGATCGCGGTGGTGCGGTTGCCGGAATGAAAGACGGCGGCGTAGACGCGCGATCCGTCGGGGCTGACGGCGAGCGCGCGCGGCGTGTCACCGAAGAGCGTGACGATCGTCTCGGGCGTGCCGCCGAGCGTCGCACCGAGACTCGTGGCGTTGAACACCCACACGTCGGCGCGGTCGAGACCCTCCGTACTGAGGATCGTCGTGATGGTGGGCTGGTACGGCGTGTTCTGTCCGCGGTGCGCCGTCGTGATGAACGCCCGGTTGTTGCCGGGACCGGCGAACACGAGGTCGCGCGGCTCGTCACCGGTCAGCAGCGTGCGGACGACGCGCGCCGTCGCCGGCGTCGTAACGTCGACGATGCTGACGCTGTCGGAGAGGTGGTTCACCACCCAGACCTCGGTGTTGCTGCGGACCGCGACCGCCACGGGCTCGAGCCCGACGGGCACCGACCCCACCTTGGTGAGCGTGCCGGCGCCAACGGTGAAGATCTCGAGACGATTGTCGGGAGTGTTCACCGCGAAGAGGCGGGTGCCATCGGGCGACTGCGCGAGGGGCCGAACCTGGCCGGTGTCGAAGGTCGTGAACGACGGCGCGGCATTGGCGGATCCGACGAGCGCGGCCGACAACACTCCGGCGACGAGCATCCACGTGAAGGGGGCACGCATGCGAGTTTCTCCTCGGGTTGATGATGCCGCCGCGTGAAGGCAGGCTGACGGCACGGTTCACGGCACTACCCGCTCTCTACCAGCCGTGCGTACGGTCGTACAAGAAAATTCTGAGGCGCGGAGCACAAAAAGGAGAGGGGGGCCGGAAGCCAGGCGAACGCGGGCTCGCGCCACACGGCGTTGGGGCCGGCGCCTGCGGGCCGAGGCTAAGACCCGCGAGCCTACGCCGCGACGGTTGCCGCTTCGGTGCGGACGAAGTGCTCGAGCTCGTCGATCGCCGCGTCGGCATCGCGATAGCCGATGTCGATCAACGTCCGCGTGTAGGCGCCGTCGAAGAGCAGGTAGCTCATCAGATCGGCGCTCTGGGCGTCCGGCGTTCCGAGTCCATCCAGAACGTAACGGAGGATGCGCGGCATGCGGTGCGCGCACCGTTCGGCGACCAGCGCGAGATCTTCCGACGGTCCGATCGAGAACGGCGTGACGACGCGCATGGGCTCGTGCAGCGGATCCATGGGCGTATCGCTCGCGCGGGGTTCCCCCCGGCCCTGGTACGACTGGATCAGCTCGTTCATGCGGCGGAGGTGATCGAGGTCGGTGTCGAGGTGATCGAGGAAGATCGCGTTCAGGAAGACGCCGCAGATCTGAGCGAGCGGCGGCGGCGGGATGCGGCGGGTCTGGTCGAGCGGCACCGCGCCGAGTTCCGTCTGGGAGAGCCGGGCCGCGGCGCTCGGCGAGCGGACGCCGATCGCGAAGAGGCGCTCGGCGCCGAGCCGGATGGCCGGACTGAGCGGCGTCACCTGCCGGAGCCCGCCGTCGCCGAAGTACACTTCCGTTCCCGACGAGCGGATCGCAACCGGCGGGAACACGATCGGGATCGCCGCCGACGCGCGCACGTGGTCGACGGTCAGCTGAACCGCCCGCACGACGCGCCGGCTCTTCATCCAGACCGGATGCCCGGGCCGTCCTTGCACGAAGATGAACGAGCGCCCGGAGTGATAGCTGGTGGCGGCGATCGCCACCGCGAAGAGATGGCCGTCGTGAATGGCGTCGCCGATGCCGTCGAGGCGCAGGCTGTTCGAGAGCAGGGCGTCGAGCGGGCTCGCGTCGAGGAGCGCCGTGGCGACGCCCCCGCCGATCATGCCGCCGAGCGACAGGTCGCGGAGCCAGCGGGCTGCCCCCATGCCGAGCGCGAGCAAGTCGGTGCGAAAGACGTCGTGGACGCGGAGAGTGCCCCAGAGATCGGCGAGCCGACGGGTGGCCGCGCCGAAGTCGCCGCTCCCGGCGGCGATCATGGTACCGTTGATCGCGCCGGCGGACGCGCCGACGACGATCGGGAACGGTGACGGCCGTCCGTTGAGGGCCGGAAGCTCCCCCAGGCGTTTCAGTACCCCGGCCTGATAGGCCCCGCGGGCGCCGCCAGCAGTGAGGACGAGGCCGTTCATGTGATCACGCTGCCACGTCCCGCCATTGAGCAAGCCCGGTGCCACGAGGGGTGCGATGCAACGCTGTGACGGCACGGTGCCCGCGGGCGCACCGGTGGACGAAAGCCGCGCGTCTGCTGCCTGCCTTTCGAGCGCCGCCCGCCCCGCGAGCAGCGCGCCGGCGTCCGTTACCTCGCCGAGGGCGGATCGGAAATGAGGAGCGTGCCTTGCGCGATGCAGGCGAGCGCGCCGTCGTTCGTGACGTCCACGCGCACGACGGCCGAGCGCCGTCCGAACGCGACCACGGTCGCCTCGGCCGTCAGCGTTCCGGTCTTGACGGCGCGGAGGTAATTCAATTTGAACTCGGTCGTTGCCGCCCACTGCCCGCGCTTCATTAGAGGATAGAGCACGCAGCCGAGGGTGTGATCGACGAAGCCCGCCATCACCCCGCCGTGGACCGCACCCATCGGTGTCACCAGCTCCGGCCGGACCGTCATCGTGGCGACCAACCGTCCCGCCGTCAGCGTCGCGAACGTGATGCCGAGATAGCCGGGCAACCCGGCCGGCAGGTCGTGCGCGCGGACCATCGCGTCGGCGATCGCCTGGTCGAACGTCTCGAACGCGGGCGTCGTCACGACGCGCTCCGCTCGAGCACGAGCTTGAACTGCCGCTTGCCGACGCGATGGCGCGGGACGTGCGTCAGGAGCGTCTCGCAGCCGGTGCCGGCGAAGGCGCGGGCGACGGCGGCGCGTCCCGCGTCGTCGAGCGCGCGCTGTGCGTCGAGCGCCCGTTGCACCATCCACGGCGTGTACGCGCTCGTGAAGCGTTGCATGGGGATGCCGCGCAGGGCCGTCGCGTGAGCACCGACGCCGCGTGGGAGCTCGTCCGGCGGGCTCGGCTGCTCGTCGACCCAGTCGTCGAAGGCACGCGCTCCCGCCAGGATGAGCGGCACGGCGTCGCGGCCGACGAGCGCCAGGATCGGAAGCAGCGTCGGCGCGAGCGCGTCGTCGGGCAGCCACTCACCGCGTGCGTCGGGATCGGGACGGTTCATGCGCTCGATCCAGCGTCCGACCTCGGGCGCCGTCGCGCGCAGCAGTCGGCCCGGCACCGCGTCCAGATAGAGGTGCGCGTAGAGCGGACCCATGAGCGCGCAGTCGGCGAGCGACGGTCGTCCGCCGAGCAGATAGGGGTGCTGCGCGAAGTGCGCGGACAGCGCGGCCAGTAGGTCGGCGAGGTGCCCCTCGATCGCCGGGATCGTCTCGTCCGTGATGCCGAGGAACGGCCGTGTGCCTTTCATCTTTTCGGCGAAGCGGGCCGCGCCGGCGGGATCGGGCGAGGCGGACGCGAAGTCGGCCCGCGCCTTGGTGACGCTCTCCTCGAAGCTCCAGCGATAGTGCATGGCGGGGAGGATCATGAACTCGTCGGCGTAGAGCTCGAGGACGTACGCGGCGAGGCGCTGGGCCGGCGTCGTCGGATAGAGCGGCGGCGTCGGGACGCGCCGCTCGAGCGCGTCGAGGATGTCGCTCGTGTCCTGCCAGGTCTCGTCCTCGGGCGTCACGACGATCGGAATGAAGGCCATCCCGGTGCGCGGCAGGATGACGCCGCGGTAGTCGGGCATCACCTCGAGATAGTGGATGCCTTTGTAGCGCAGCGCCGGCCGCACCTTCGCCGAGAAATACGAGATCTCGGCGGCATAGAAGCGGTAGGGCGGCGCGCTCGGACCCGCGTGGGTCACGCGTCGTCCTTCGGCTTGAACGCGAGGCTGATCGAGTTCATGCAGTAGCGCTCGCCGGTCGGACGCGGGCCGTCGGGGAACACGTGGCCGAGGTGCGATCCGCAGGCGCCGCACACGACCTCGCTCCGCCGCATGCCGTGGCTCACGTCGTCGATGGTGGCGACGCTCTCGGGCGACACCGGCGCGAAGAAGCTCGGCCAGCCGGTGCCGGAGTCGAACTTGGTGGCCGCGTCGAAGAGCGGCTCGCCGCACGCGACGCAGCGATACATGCCGTCGGCGTGATGATCCCAGTATTGGCCGGTGAAGGCGCGCTCCGTACCTTTTTGCCGGCACACGGCAAACTGATCGGGCGTGAGCTCACGCCGCCACTCGTCTTCCGACTTCACGACTTTCTTCGTCATGGCGACTCCCGCGGGTCAGGCGCCGCGCGCTTGGCGGGCGGCGAGGATCACCTCGAGCTGATCCTTATACCGGCTGCGCACGTCGATGAACTGTTGCTGCGAGAGCAGCAGCGCGCGCGCCACGGCGCGGACTTCCTCGTCCTCGACGAGCGAGACCGAGCCTTCGGCGGTGGCGACGGCGAACAGACAGTCGATCAGGCGCGTCTTCTCCGTCTCGCTCGCCAGGGTGTTGAAGGCGCGCGTCAGCGACGCGTAGCTGATGCCGCCGAGGGTCGTCGCCTGGTGGGTGACGATCTCGATGACGGTCTCGGCCTCGGCGTCCGCCAGGCCGGCATTGTCGGCGAGCAGGGGCCCGAGCACCGCGCGCTCGGCTTCGGAGACGCTGCGGTCGACGTACGCGACCCGCACGAGCAATCCGGCAAACGCCGCGACGAACTCCGCCCGCGGCGGCGCGAGATTGGTCAGGCGAGCCTGGATGGTGGCGGCGAGACGCTCGGGCTGCGGCTCGCTGTCGGCCCAGCCAAGGAGCTTCAGCAGCGACATGGTGGGTCGGGCTCCTCTCTGTCAGTGCGCCGTCGATCGTCGACGGCGAGGGAGCGTTCTAGGAGGGTTCCGCGCCCACCGTCAACTGAAAACGTGAAGGCGCCCCTGTGGTTGCAGCCGTGGAGGCCGGGTGGCATTGAGGTTCGATTGCGTCGCCCACCGGTTGGCGACGCCCCAAATCCCCACGAGGCGAGGATGACCATGGCGATCAAAGAAGGCGACGCAATTCCCGACGTGAAGCTCACTGAAATGGTGGACGGCAAGCCGTCGCAAGTCTCGTTGGCGGAGCTCTCGCGCGGGAAGCGCGTGGTGGTCTTCGCGGTGCCCGGCGCGTTCACGCCGACGTGCTCGATGAAGCACCTCCCGGGCTTCGTCGAGCAAGACAAGGCGCTGCGCGCGAAGGGCGCCGACGAGATCGTCTGCATCTCCGTGAATGACGCCTTCGTGATGGATGCCTGGGGCAAGAGCAGCAGCGCCGGCGGTAAGGTCCGGATGCTCGCCGACGGCAATGCCGAGTTCACGCGCGCGGTCGGCCTCGCGTTCGACGGCTCCGCCTTCGGCATGGGCGAGCGTTCGCAACGGTACGCCATGATCCTGAAGGACGGCCGCGTCGAGAAGCTCCTGGTGGAGCCGGGCCCGGGCTTGAACGCATCGAGCGCCGACTCGGTGCTCGCGAACCTCTGAGCGCACGGGAGCGTGCGCCGGTGAGCGACACGTCCAGCGCGATCGCCGATCTCGGCGAGGACGTGCCGCTCCTCGAAGGATTGCGGACGACGCGGGCGATTCGTCGCCTGCGTCCCGATCCGGTGCCGGCCGCGCTCCTCCGCAAAGTCTGCGAGGCCGGCACCTTCGCGCCGAGCGGCGGCAACCGTCAGCCCTGGTTCTTCATCGCGGTGACGGAGCCCGAGCGGCGCGCCTTCGTGGCGGAGCGCTATCGCCGCGCGTTTCGCACCTACATTCAGCCCGCGGTGACGGCGGCCGAGGACCCGAGCTATCCCGAGGCCAAGCGCCGCAACCTGCGGGCGGCGATCCATCTCGCCGAGCATCTGCACGAGGTGCCGGTCCTGCTCTTCGTCGCGGGGTGGACGCGGCGGGGCGCGCCGCAGCTCCAGGCCTTGTTCCCGGCGATCCAGAACGTCTTGCTCGCGTGCCGCGCGGTCGGGCTCGGGGCGTCGCTCACGACCGTGCACACCGCGTACGGACGCGAGATCGACGACTGGCTCGGCCTGCCGGAGAACGCGCCGACGTGTGCGCTGCTGCCGATCGGCTGGCCGCTCGGACGCTACGGGCGGCCGGTACGGAAGCCGATCGACGGCTGTCTCTTCGGCGAGCGCTACGGCGCGCCGCTGCCGACCGACGGCTGAACCGTCGGCGCGCTCGCACCCCCTCGCGCGTCGGTCGGCGCCGCCGCTGCGAGGATACGAGTCGCGATCACGCCGTAGTCGCCGCCGAAGTGATGGCCGCCCGGTAGCACGAAGCGTTGGGCGAGGGTGGCGTCGAGCGTGGGGCAGAGACTGTCGTCCTCGTCCGCGCCCTGGACGCAGAGGACGCGGAGGCCGCGCAGCTTCGCGACCTCGGGCGCGATCGGCCGCGCATCCGGATCGTCGCCGCCGAGCCAGTCCGTCAGGTGAAACTCGAAATCGGTGGTCCGCGCGGGGCCGAGGAGCGCCACCAGCGCCACCGTGGCGCGCAGGTCGGCGGGCAAGCGGCTCGCGAGAAACGGCAACACGTCGGCGCCGCGCGAATAGCCGATCAGCAGGAGGCGCGTCGTCGACCAGGCGGCCTGATAGTGGCGGACGATGCGGGCGAGATCGGCGGAGCCACCTGCGGGAGTACGCTTGATCCAGAAGTAGGTGAGCGAGTTCACGCCGACGACGCCGATGCCGGCGGCGGCGAGCGCGTCGCCCACCTCGCGATCGAGGCTCGCCCATCCGCCGTCGCCCGAGAAGATGACCGCGAGGGTCGCGGGCGTGCCTTTCGTCGGCACTTCGACGAGCGGGAGGTCGCCGACGCCGCCATTGGCCGTCGGTGCGACGGTCGGCGCGCCGCTCACGCGCTCGAGCACGTGGCGAAGATTCGGCAACCAGAGCTCGGGATCGTCGAGCTTGTCGCGCGTCGGGAGCACGACGAGCTCGGCGCCGGCGGCAGCGTCGACGAAGCGGTGCGCGTCGTGTGGATCGCAGCCGTCGGGCTTCTGGTTCTGCAGGACGACCCACGGCGCTGCCAGGGCGCGCGACGGCCGCAAGCGATAGAGGCCGGGCTTCGCGGTCGGTTCGATCAGGAGCCCGCTGCCCTGACCGAGTGGCTTCGGCAGCGCCAGGTCGGGACAGAAGCCCAGGCTCACCGCGGCGCCCACGCTCGACGGGCGCGCTTGCGCGGCGACCGCGTACGCCATCGTCGCCCCCGCGCCGTGACCGATCACGAGCGGCGGCACGTAGGCGGGGAGGTGGAGCTTCTTCTGGACGAATTGGCTCAGCACCTCGAGATCGGCGAACGGGTACAGCTCGTCGCCGCCGCGTTCCCCCATGGTCGCGAGGTAGCGCGGCAGATCGATGCCGACGACCAGCGCGTCAAGCGAGGCAATGGCACGGGCGCTCTCGACGTCGGGACGATTCCAGCCGTCGGCGTCGGAAAGAAAGAGCACGACCCGGCTCGGGTGCGGCGACTCGCGATAGAGCTCGACCTTGCCGAACGGATCGAGCGTCGCCGCCGACTCGACGGTCGCGGCCCGCGCGGCGGTGCCGCCGAGCCACGTCGCGAGCACCGCGGCGATGGATAGCCACCGGGCGGCGCGCGCGCGGGTCACTTGCCGACGACGCCCGTGATCCCGCCCGACACCAGCGCCGCGACGTTCGCCAGCATGCGCGGCAGCGCGAGGCCGCCGGGCGAGGCGAGATAGCGCGGCTCCCAGACCGGATCGAACTTCTCCTTGTACTGGCGGACGCCGCGGAAATTGTAGAAGTGCTCGCCTTGGCGAAAGAGAAACGCGCCGGCACGGTTCCAGAGCGGGGCCAGTGTCCGAACGTCGAAGCCGGAAAACGGTGCCATGCCGAGACTGAACCACCGATACCCTGCGCTCCGCCCCCAGAGCATCAGCTCGAGGAAGAGATAGTCCATGACGCCCGACGGTACGCGGCCAGGGAGGTGGCGCATGAGGTCGATCGAGAGCTCCTCGTGGTTGCCGCCGAGGAGGATGTTCGCGAACGCGACGATCTCGTCATTGCAGCGCACGACCGCGAGCGGACCGCGTGCGAGGTACGCCGGATCGAAATAGCCGAGCGAGAAGCCCTTCTCGCGGGTGTTCTTCTCGACGAGCCAGGCATCCGAGATGGTCGCGAGCTTCGGCAGGACCGCGGCGACCGCGCTCGCCGGGAGAATTTCGAATGACGCGCCGTCTTTCTCGACGCGGCGGTGGGTCTGACGCAGGCCTTTCCGCGCGCTCCCTTCGAGGCTGAAGGTCCCGAGCGGCACGCGGGCTTCCTCGCCGAGCTTCAAGAGGCTCAGGCCCAGATCGAGATAGAGCGGCAGATTCTCGGGCCCGACCTCGTAGAAGATCGTCCAGCCGCCGTGGCGGTCACAGATCTCCCGGAAGCGCCAAGCGAGCTCGCGCGCGTCCTCGGGGCGTCCGACCGGATCGCCGAGCGCGACCCAGCTGCGACCTTCGACGCCGTACATCAGGAATGCGCGCGGGGCGCCGCTCGGGTCGCCGCGGAAGAGCAGGGCCTTGTCGCCGAGGAGCGCCAGGTGCGCGTAGGTCCGCGGCCAGGTCGCGACCAAGGCCTGCGCGCGCGTGAGATCGTCGGGGCTCGGGGCGGGCGGCGCCGCCGTCGCGGGCCGCATCAGGCGGGCGAGTCCGGCCGCGACGAGCAGGACCAGCGCCGCTGTCGTCGCGCGCAGCGCGCGGGGGGCGTTGCTCGTAAACTCGAACTGCCACCAGAGCTCGTTCGAGTACTCGACGTGGCGGTGCGACAGCAGGAGCAACCAGAACGACCCGAGGACGACGAGCGCGATCGCCGCCGTCCAGCCCGCCGTGAACGACTCGTCGAGGATCGAGGCGCGCCGGTAGAAATGCGAGCGACAGGGCAAGAGGGCGAGCAGCATGAGCGACAGGATCGTCGCTTCCTCGTAGTCGAGGCCCTTCAGCAACGAGAACACGATGCCCGCCGTCAGCAGCACGACCGTGCCGAGATACGCGGCGTCGAGGCGGCGTTGCAGGCCGCGCGCGAGGAGCAGCAGCCCGACGCCGACGAGGCTCCCGAAGAAGTGCGACGCCTCGATCACGGGAAGCGGCAAGAAGGTTTGCAGCCAGCCGAGCCGACCGTGCATCGCGGGCGTCGCCCCCGAGGCGAGCAAGATGACGCCGCCGAGAAACGTGGTGATCGCGAACGCCTGCGGGACGATCTCGGGTACGACGCGGCCAAAGAGTCCGCTGACGCGTTGGACGGCGGCGCGCCGGTGCGAGAGCTCGTGGCCGCCGAGCAGAATCCCCGCCGTGACGAGTGGCAGGAGGTAGTAGAGCACGCGATAGGCGACGAGCGACCCGAGGACGGCCGACCCCGGCAGGTGCGGCGCCAACCCGACCATGATCACCGTCTCGAAGACGCCGAGACCGCCCGGAAGATGGCTCGCGAGCCCGGCGACCTGCGCGAGCAGAAAGGCCGCGAGATAGCCGGCGAAGCCGAGCGTCGGCGACGACGGCAAGAGTGCGAAGAGCACGCTACCGGCGAGCGCCCAATCGAGCGTCGACAACGTCAGTTGAATGAGGGTCAGACCGAGGGGTGGGACGCGGATCTCGAAACTTCGCCAGCGGACGGGGGCACGTCGCAACGCGGTCCAGCCGATGTAGGCGGCGACGATCGCGAGGCAGCCGGCGCCGACCAGCGGCTCCGCGCCGCGCGGCAAGGCGAGGGCGGGGAGGGCCGCCGCCGGCTCCAGCACGAGCGCCAGGCCGGTCAGGAGCAGGAAGCCGAGCCAGAACGTGATCCCGTTGAAGGCGACGATCGTCGCGATCTCGCTCGTCGAGAGGCCCCAGCTCGAATAGAGCCGGTAGCGGATCGCCCCGCCGCCGAGGAACGACGCGCCGACGTTGTGACTGAACGCGTACCCGACGAACGACGCCAGCGCGATCTGCGGATAGCGGAGGTCGTGCTTCAGATAGCGGAACGCGAGCGCGTCGTACCCGGTCAGCACGCCGTAGCTGGCGGCGGTGAGGAGAAGGCCGAGCGCGAGCCGCCAATGCGGCAGGCCGCGCAGCGACTGGATCACCTCCTTGTACGAGTACGCGCGGAGCTCGTGGTGCAGCACCGCCAGCGCGGCCCCGAAGAGCACGATCCCGAAAACCGGTCCGGCATACGGACGGACGCGGTCGAGCAAAGCGGACGCGGGCGCGCGCTCAGGGGCGGGGACGTCGACCTCCGAAGCAGCCACGAAGGCTGCAATGTCGGCCGCGCTCCGGGCCGTCAAGGGGCGGCAGCGGGCGATGGTGGCAGCCGGCGGGCGGGTCGGGGCTGACTCCTACGGTCGCGCGGTCGCTGCCACCCAGCGCATACGGCTTGCCGCTGCCTCTCTGGCCGGCGCACACGCGAGCTGGCGCTCCCCGGAGCCACCCCCGACCCGCCCGCCGACTGCATCATTGCTCACTCTCGAGACTCAATCTCACGGAGCCGTTGGTTCCCGCGTGCGCGTCTGCGCGTCCGCTTGTCCTTGTTGTGATGCTTCGCTGGTGGGTGGGTCCGCGTGTGCTCCGGGGAGCCGCAGCTCGCGTGTGCGCAGGCCATGGAGGCGGCGGCAGGTTGTACGCGCTGGGTGGCGGAATCCCGGCGACCGTAGGAGCACACCCTGACCCACCCACCGGCGACACCGCCCTCACGAACAGACTGAGACCCTGCCCATCGGGGCGCCGTCGCGGGGAGGCATTGCGCGCCGCGTTCGGCTATGAGGCGGAATGGCCTCGCCGCTCGATTGGAATCTCGTCGTGACCGCGCACGGCGGACGGCGTCACGATCTCATCTACGCGCTGCGCCCGATCGTCCGGCTGCGACGCGCCGGGTACTCGGAGGTGCTGACGGGAAAGGTCGACGACCTCGAGACCTGCCTCGCGGGCATCGCCGCGCGCGCCGACGCGACCTTCTCCGCCGAGGTGCTGGCGCGCGTCGTGCCCGTGGCGCGCTCGTTCGCGCTCGTGGCCGACCTCGAGGCTCAGCTCCGCGCGGAGACGGCGACCTTTCTCGATGCGCTCGTCGACCAGAGCTTCCACGTGCGGGTGGAGCGGCGTGGGCATCGGCGCATCGTGCAGTCAGATCGGCTGGAACGGATGCTCGGCACCGCCCTCGTCGAAGCGTTGCAGGCGCGGGGCGTCACCCCGCGGGTGACGTTCAAAGACCCCGACGTGATCCTCGCGGTTGAGCTGATCGGCGAGATGGGCGGCGTCGGATTGGTGCCGAGGGATTTGCGGACGCGTTACGCGTTCGTGCGGCTCTAGCGGATCGAGCCGACGGCGCTCGCCACGCCGACGGCGCGTCCGCTCAGACGTCGAGCGGCGGCGGCAGCGGCGGCGGTAGCATCGGTACTGGTGCCGCCGCGGGTGCGGCGGCGGGTGCCGGCGCCTCGACGACCGCCAGTGCGGGTTTCGGTGCGGTCGCTTTGTTGCCCCGACCCCGGCGAGTGCGGCCGCGCTCGGTGCGACGCGCGGCAACGCGGTCTTTGCGGCGGCGACGCGGGGGCCGGACGACCGGCTCGTAGAAGCTCGAGGGCCGCTTGGCGACGCCGCGGCAGGCATCACAGAGCCCGCACGTGCGCTCGTTCGACTCGCCGAAATAGCGCCGCAGCATGACCGCGCGGCAGCCCGTCGAATGCACGTACTCGGCGACGGAATCGAGGCGCCGGCCGTCTTGCGTGCGGATGGTCGCGAACTGTCCGGAGAGGCTGCGCGACTCTTCCTCGATCGTGTCGGGGCGGAGCACCTCGATCGTCCCATCGGTCAGGCGCACCAGCTCCGCCTCTTCGAGGATGGCGAGCAGCGCTTGGGTGATGCGGGGGCCGAGGCCGGCGGACATGGAAAGCGCTTCGAGCGTCGGGGTGCGGTTCTCACCGCCCCACGCCGCGAGGGCCTCACCGATCTTGTAGAGCTGATCGGGGCGGACACGGCTCTTCCCGAGCAACAGCTCGTGGATGTCGCGATCGGCGGGATCGTACAGCAGGATGCAGTCGGAGCGGCGGCCGTCACGGCCCGCGCGGCCGGCTTCCTGCACGTACTGCTCGAGCGAAGCCGGGGCTTGGTAGTGGATGATGTAGCGGATGTCGGGCTTGTCGATGCCGAGGCCGAAGGCGCTGGTGGCGACCATCACCGTCCGGCGTCCCGACTTCATGTACATCTCTTGCTCGTGCGCGCGCTCCGCCGCGGTCATCTTGCCGTGGTAGCGGTGCGCGGGAATGTCGAGCTGCCGCATCACGAGATAGACGCTGTCGACCTCGCGCGTCGTCGTGCAGTACACGATGCCCGGACGGTGCAGGCGCCGCACGAACCGAATGAGCGCGCGCGACCGCATGTCGCCCACACATTCGAGCACCTGGAACGCGAGGTTCGAGCGGTGCGGCGAGCTCGACACGACGACGGGATCGGCGAGGCCGAGCCAGCGGCTGATGTCCTCACGGACGCGCTCGGTGGCGGTCGCGGTGAGCGCCATGATCGGCGGCCGGCCGAGCGCGCGCAGGTGCTCGCCGATGCGGAGATACGCGGGCCGGAAATCGTGACCCCATTCCGAGATGCAGTGCGCTTCGTCGACGGCCGCGAGGCTGACGCCGGTCTTCGAGAGCGACTCGAGCAGCTCCGGCGAGCCGAGCGTCTCGGGCGTCGTCATGAGCAGGATCGATCCGCCTTCGTTCAGGCGCTCGAACGCGGTGCGCCGCGCTTTGCCACGGACGGTGCCGTCGAGACGGACGACCGGCACGTCGAGCTTCTGCAGCTTCGTGTGCTGATCTTCGAGCAGCGCCAGGAGTGGCGAGCAGAGCACCACCGGCTTCGGCAGCGTCATCGACGGGATCTGGTAGCAGGCCGACTTGCCGTAGCCAGTCGGCAACACGACCAGGACGTCTTTCCCGCCCGTCACCTCGCTGATGATGCGCTGCTGCTCGTGGTAGAGGCGCGGGATGCCGAGGCGGCGCGCGGCGGTTTCGACGGCGCTATTCGGTGTGACGTTCGGACGGTCGCTGCCCGGACCACGGCGGCGCCGACGCCGGCGGCGTCGTTTGGCGGCGTTGGGCGCGCCGGGCTGACCGGCTGCTGCGTCGGCGCCGTCGCTGCCGCGCGGCTCGTCACCGTCGGGCGCGTCGTCGCCCTCGAAGGACGCGTTGTCGGCGCCGCTCGCCGTCACATCGACGGCGACCTGTGCCGCAGCGTTCGGCTTGGAACCGCCGTGACGGCGGCCACGGCCGCGGCGCCGGCGTGCGCCGGGCGGGCGCGGAGTCGTGCCGTCGCCGGCAGGTCGTGCTTCCGCCGTGGAGGCGGATGCCGTGCTTTCGGCCGGAGTCGTGTCCGGGCTGCCGTCGGGCGCTGTGGCAGCGGCGGTTCCGTCGGAACCCGCCGCCCCGCGCCCACGTCGTCGGCGATGTCTAGGCGAGGCCGATCTCCTTACAGAGGTAGACGTCCTGAATCGTGTTCAGGATCTCCACGCCCTGCTTCATGGGTTTCTGGAATGCCTTCCGCCCCGAGATCAGACCGGTGCCACCGGCGCGCTTGTTGACGACGGCGGTGAAGGCCGCATCGGCGAGATCGTTCTTGCCCGCGGCGCCGCCCGAGTTGATGAGCCCGCTTCGGCCCATGTAGCAATTCGCGACCTGGTACCGGCAGAGATCGATCGGGTGATCGGTCGTCAGATCCGAGTAGACCTTGGGATCGGTCTTGCCGAACTTGAGCGCGGTGTAGCCGCCGTTGTTGACGGGCAGCTTCTGCTTGATGATGTCGGCCTGAATGGTCGTGCCGATGTGGTTGGCTTGCCCCGTCAGGTCGGCGGACTCGTGGTAGTCGACCTTGTCGGTCTTGAACGCGTTGTTGCGGAGGTAGCACCACAGCACCGTGAACATGCCGAGATCGTGCGCCTGCTCGAACGCGCGCGCGATGTCGACGATCTGGCGGCCGCCGCCGTCGGAGCCGAAGTAGATCGTCGCGCCGACACCGACGCAGCCCATGTCGAAAGCCTGCTTCATGCTCGCGAAGATGATCTGGTCGGCCTTGTTCGGGTACGTGATGAGCTCGTTGTGGTTGAACTTGAGGATGAACGGAATGCGATGCGCGTAGCGCTTCGACACTGCGCCGAGCACGCCGAGCGTGCTCGCGACCCCGTTGCAGCCGCCCTGGATCGCGAGCTCGACGATGTTCTTCGGGTCGAAGTACAGCGGGTTCGGCGCGAAGCTCGCGCCGGCCGAATGCTCGATGCCCTGATCGACGGGGAGGATCGACACGTAGCCGGTGTTGGCGAGGCGGCCGTGTCCGAAGAGCGCTTGGAGATTCCGGAGGACCGGGGCTTTCCGATCGGAATCGATCCAGACACGGTCGAGGAAGTCTGGTCCAGGGGCGTGCAGTGTTTCCTTGGGGATGGTGCGGCACGTGTGCTTCAAGAGTGAATCGCCGTTCCCGCCGAGCAGCTCCTGGATCTTACCGAGCATCGCGTCTTTCCTCCGTCAGTATTGGCCAGCAGCACGTGCCGCGACGTGACATGCCTGCGGCCGAGCTACCTACCGGGGTCGTTCTCGCGGGTGGCTGTGGCGCCGCCGCCGGAATTCGCGGCAGGGGCTCCACGCGGTCACCCGCGGGCGCTTGGAAAAAAACCGATCGCGCGTAGCTGCTGTAGCATCCTCGAAGGGGGCCCGCTACCCCGCATCGTGCGATTTACGGCTGCTCCCGGACGGCCGTTTCGGGGTGGGTTTCGGGCGGCCGGGGGTGGCCGTGCCGGCTTCGCGCTTGGCCGTGGGCTCGCGCTTGGGCGCGGCCGGATACAAGCGCGCCCCCGCCCGCAGCCGTTCCGCGACCTCGTCCCGCAGCGCCTGCGGCCGCAACACCTCGACCCAGGGCGCCTGGCTGATGATCCAGGTCGCGAGCTCGGCCGTGCCCCGGACCGTCATCGTGAGGAGCGTGGTGCCGTCGGGGCGGGGCGTGAAGCGTTGCGTCGGGTGCAGGCGGCGCGACGACAGGAACGCCGTCGTTTCCTTCCCGAGCAACAGGAGCTCGACCGCCGTTTCCGGGCCTTCGATGATCCCGAACATGCCCTCGGTGTGCTTCTCGGGGCTGTAGCCGGCCGGGTAGTCGAAACGATGGGGGAGTTTCGTGACGCTCCGGATGCGCTCGATCGCGAGCCAGATCGTCTTCCGGAAACGGTGGCTGTAGCAGATCAGGTACAGGCCGCCGCGATAGTGGACGAGCGTGTACGGATCGACGTCGTGCACTTTCCCTTCGCCGAGCAGCCCCTGATAGTCGACGCGCATGCGGTGCTGGTCGATCAGGCAGCGCACCGTGAGATCGAGCTGCTCGTCGGACGCGCGATAGTCCTTGGCGGCGAACGGCACGGCGTAGAATTTCTTGTTGAGGTTCGCGAGGCGCGTGCGCTGCGACGCCGGCAGCCCGCGGTGCAGCCGTTCCCAGAGCCCCGCGACGCCGTCCTTCAGTACCGTCCCTTCGAGGAACGTGAGGACGGTCTGCGTGAAATAGAAGAAGACGGCCTCGAAGACGCCGGCGTCGGGCGCGGGTCCGCCCTCGACGAGCCGGAGCGCCCGCGCCGCGCCCTGACCGACGACCTCGACCATCGGGCGTCCGGCGGCATCGACGAGCTCGTTCCGGCAGACGGCCAGGTAGCGGAGCAGCGTCCGCTCCGAGATGCCGAGCTCCTCGGTGATGGCGGTGAGCGGCCAGCCGTGCGGCCGCGACAGGAGCCCGAGCACGATGCGCGCGAGCCGGCCCGCGGCCCCGTACGTCGGAAGACGAGAGCGTTGTTTCGCCACCGTGTCGCTCAGCGTCCGAGGTGCGTGGTGAACCACTCGACCGCCGCCCCCGACGCCGCGGTGAAGCAGGGCGCCTCATACGGATCGAAGTGGCCGACGGGCAGCACGACGAGCTTCTTCGGCTCGCCCGCGCGCGTGAACGCCTCGCGTGCGAGGTGCACCGGGCAGACGACGTCGTGCTCGGCGGCGATGATGAGGAGCGGGGTCGGCGCGATGCGATCGATCCAACGGAGCGGCGAGTATTCGAGGATGCGTTCCCACGAGCGCAGGGTGACGCTGTTGCGCCACGTCGGCGCCAGCTTCGCCATCGCGCCGAACCAGGCCTCGGCGTCGGGGGCGGCGAGTGCGGCGGTCGGATCGCCGGTGACGGGCATCATCGCGGGCTCGCCGCCGTCGTAGATGCGCTCGCGCTCGGCGATCTGGGCCGCGAGGAGACTCGCGAGGGGCTCGTCGCCGAGCCCGCGCAGCCAGGCGTACGCGTCGATCAGCGGCACCTGCGCGACCACGGCGCGGACGCGACGATCGAGCGCGCCCAGCATGAGCGCGTGGCCGCCGCTGTAGCTCGAGCCCCACACGCCGATGCGCGCGGGATCGATCTCGGGACGGCGGCGGGCGAAGCTGATGGCGTTCCGGTAGTCGCGCAGCTGGGCGTAGGGGTCGAGATCCTGGCGCGGCTCCCCGTCGCTCGCGCCGAGGCCGCGATAGTCGAACACGACGCTTGCGAGCCCTGCCGCCGCGAAGGCCTCGGCGAAGCGATCGAGCCGCATTTCCTTCACCGCCGAGAAGCCGTGCGCCATGACGATCGCCGGAACGGGCGCGTCGGCGCTGCCACGCTCGGGCACGTACAGCCAGCCGCGACACGTGACGCCTTCGCTCACGAGCTCGATGTCGGTGCGCATCGATCGCGCATACGCCGATGCCGTGCGAGTCACAAGCGGCGCTTGCGGCACGCGCGCATCTCCCCTAGGAATTTCGCCATGCGCACGATGCGATGGGTGTCCGCGATCTCGACCGCGTCGCCGCTGGAAGCCGCGGTGCGCGAGGTCACCACGTCGGTGACGCGCGATCTCGCCGGCGCGACGCCCGATCTCGCGGTCGCGTTCGTCTCCGAGCAGCATCAAGGCGAGTACGAGCGGCTGCCGGCGCTCGTGCGGGGCCAACTGGCGCCGCGTCATCTGATCGGGTGCTCGGCCGGCGGCGTCATCGGCGGCGGTCGCGAGGTCGAGCGTCAGGCCGGTGTGTCGTTGACGGTCGCGGCGCTGCCCGGCGTCGAGCTCACGCCGTTTCATCTCGAAGGCGAGACGCTGCCCGACCGCGCCGCGCCGGCGGCCGAATGGGAGCGCGCGCTCGGCGTCGCGCCGAGCCGGACGAGTGGCCTCCTGCTCTTGCCCGATCCGTTCACGTTCGACGCGGAGACGCTCGTCGCGGGGCTCGACGCCGCGTTCCCCGAGAGCCCGAAGATCGGCGGCCTCGCGAGCGGCGGTCGCGAGCCCGGTGCCAACGCGCTCTATCTCGGCGACGCCGTCTCCCGCTCCGGCGTCGTCGGCATGGCACTCGGCGGCAACGTCGCGGTCGAGACCATCGTCGCGCAAGGGTGCCGTCCGATCGGCGACCCGATGTTCGTCACGCGCGCCGATCAGAACATCCTCTACACGCTCGACGGCCAGCCCGCGCTCGCCGCGTTGCAGGAGATCCTCTCCGGTGCCGAGCCGCGCGATCGCCAGCGCTTCGCCAACTCGCTCTTCCTCGGCATCGTGATGAAGGAGCAGCAGGAATACCGCCAGGGCGACTTCCTCATCCGGAATCTGCTCGGGATCGACGGGAAGTCGGGCGCGGTCGCGGTCGGGGCCGCGCTCCGGACGGGGATGGTCGTGCAGTTCCATCTGCGCGACGCCGAGACGTCGGCGCAGGATCTCGAGGCCGTGCTCGCGCGCCATCACGAAGCGCCGACGCGGCGGGCGGCGGGCTCGCTACTGTTCGCGTGTCTCGGCCGCGGCGAGCAGCTTTACGGTCAGCCCGACCACGACACCGCGGCCTTTCAGCGTCACCTCGGGCCGGTGCCGCTCGGTGGCTTCTTCTGCAACGGCGAGATCGGGCCCGTGCACGGGTCCACCTTCCTGCACGGCTACACGAGCTCGTTCGGCCTGTTCCGGAGTCGCGAGTGAGCGCGCGCGATCCCGACGCCGTCCCGACGTCCGCCGAGCTTGCGGCGTGCGCCGCCGACGTCCAGTCGGTGCGGTGCGCCGAGCTCGCCGAATGGCTCGCGACCGGCCGGGCCTGCACCATTCTCGACGTCCGCACCGAGGGCGAGTTCTTCTCGCACCGCATTCCGGGCGCGACGCTCGTGCCGCTGCACGAGCTCGTCGAGCGCATCGACGAGGTGCTCGCGCTCCCGGGCCCGCTCGTCGTCCACTGCGAGCACGGCATCCGCTCCCTCGACGCCTCCGTCTATCTCGTCTGGCAGGGTCGCACCGACGTCTTCAACGTGGTCGAGGGCATCGCGGCCTGGCGCGGGCCCATCGAGCACGGGTAGCCTCGTCGACTCAATAGGGTTCGAGCGCCACCCGTTTCCGCGCGACCCACTCCTGCACCGACGGCCGCTGCCACTGCGCGCGGGCATACTCCGCGACCCGTGCCGGCACGGGATGATCGTTCAGGATCAACCGGTGCAGCATGAACGTCAGGTCGGCGTCCGCGATCGTCCACGCCCCGAAGAGATGCGGGCTCGTGTCCGGCACGATCGCCTCGGCGACGCGGATCAGCGTGGCAGCGGCGGCCGCGCCGGCGGGGGAGAGCGGGGTCGTCGCGCGCTCGTAGAACATGGTGGTCGTCGGACGCTCCTCGCGGAGCGCCAGGAGATCGCTCCGGATCCAGGCCATCACCTGACGGGCGCGCGCCCGCGCCATCGGCTCCGCGGGAAGCACGCGCGGATGGGCCGGCGCCGGGAAGACGTCGTCGAGGTACTCGACGATCGCGCTCGATTCGCTGAGCCAGAAATCGCCGTGGGCGAGCGCCGGAACTTTGCCGGTGAGGGCGCGATCGCGGTACGCGGCGTCGTGCTGCTCACGTTTCGCGAGCGAAATCTCGGCGACCGCGAACGGCAGCTGCTTTTCGCGCAGCGCGACGAAGACCGAGAACACGTACGGGCTGGCCCAGAAGGACTCGCCGTAGAGCGTGAGCGGTGCGGACGTAGGCATGCCGCGCGAGTAGCATGGCCACGGACGTGATTCGACCGGCGCGAATTGAAATCACGGCCGACCTGAAGCAGGCTCCGGGCATGGTGCCGCGATTCTGGTCTCCGACGAAATCCGGCCGCGGCGTGGGCGCCGATATCGCGTTCGCTTCCGGCGGCGCGACCCAGGTGAGGGGCTGGTCGCAACGGGGCGATGGTTGGGTGCCGTCGGCGAACGTCGTCGGGGCGGAAGGGTCGGCATGACGATCGGTCGGCGATCGGGGCTCGTGGCCGCGGTGGTGCTCGCGGTGCTGCCCGTCGCGAGCTGTCGCACGACGGCCGAGCCGATCGTGGGGTCGAGCCCTGCCGTCGCCGCTGCCGCTGCGGCCGCGCTGGCGCCCATCCCGAGTGCCGGGTGCCATTCCGGTGCGCTCCCGGCGGTCGTCGGTGAGCGGCGCACGCTCGTCGTCGCCGGTGCGGAGCGCCGCTATCTGATCGATGCCGCAGCGAGCCCGGCTGACCGACCGCAGCCGCTCGTGCTCGCGTTCCACGGCTTTCGGCACTCCGCCGCCGGCCTGCGCGCGGGGATTGGTCTCGCCGAGCACGCGGCCGCGGGCGATTTCGTCGCCGTGCACGCCGAGGGTCGCGACGGCGTGCGGCTGCTCAACACGGTCGGGCGAGGCTGGGACCTCGGTCCGGAAGGGACGGGCGACGCCGTGTTCGTGCGCGCCCTGCTCGACGCGCTGGAGCAGGAGCGCTGCATCGATCGCCGCCGCATCTTCGCGACCGGGTTCTCCAACGGCGGCTTCCTCTCGAACCTGCTGGGCTGCCAGCTCGCCGATCGCTTGGCGGCGGTGGCGCCGGTCGCGGGTGCGCGCGCGCTCGACACCTGCGCGCCGGCCGCGCCGATGCCGATCCTCTTCTTCCACGGCACGGCCGATCAGATCGTGCCGCCGCGGCTCACCACCGCCGCGGAGGGATGGTGGCGCGGTGCCAATCGTTGTGGCGACGGCGAGGAGGCCCGTGCCGGCTGCACCGCGAGTCGCGGCTGCGCGGCCGACGTCGTCGTCTGCGAGGGGCCCCAGGGGCACACCTGGCCGAGCGATGCGACGGCACGCCTCTGGGAGTTCTTCCAGGCGCACCCGCGGCGCAGCGTCGCCAAATGAGCTTGGTGAGCCCGGTACGCTCGCGCTGACAACGGCTGGACGGAGTCGGGCCGCCGCCTGGCGCAGGTGGCGAGCCTGTGGTTACGCTCGGCGTTCGAGGAGGAGCCGCGCGTGAGCCATTTCTTCGCCTACCTGTCCCGGATGCGCTTCGTGAAGCGCTGGGGTCTGATGCGCAACACCCACGTCGAGAATCTGCAGGAGCACAGCTTGCAGGTCGCGATGCTCGCACACGCGCTTGCCGTCATTCGCAACACGCTCTTCGGGGGCCAGGTTCGTCCGGAGCGGGCCGCGGTGCTCGCGCTCTACCATGACGCCGCCGAGGTCATCACCGGCGACATCGTGGCCCCGATCAAGCACTTCAATCCCGAGATCACGCGTGCCCACCGCGTGATCGAGGACATCGCGAGCGGACGCCTGAACAGCATGCTGCCGGATGCGTTGGCGGCGAGCTTCACGCCGCTCCTCTTTCCCGCCGCTGCCGACGCCGACGAGTGGACCATCGTGAAGGCCGCCGACAAGCTCACGGCCTATTTGAAATGTCTCGAAGAGCTGCGCGCCGGCAACGACGACTTCCGGAAGGCGGCCCAGGTGCTGGAGCGTGACGTGCGCGCGCTCGCCGAGCCCGAAGTGCGATACTTCCTCGAGACGTTCGCCCCGAGCTTTTCGATGACGCTCGACGAGCTGAATTAGGGGCTCTCATCGATCGGCGCCGCGGCGCGCTCAGCCGAAGAACATGTGCAGCACGGCCAAGAGGATGCCGACGAGGCCGCCGATGACCGCGCCGTTCAGCCGGATGTATTGCAGATCGGCGCCGACGCGGGCCTCGATCCGCTCGACGAGCTCTTCGTCCTTCAGGCTGTCGAGGTAGTCGCGCACCGTGCGGCCGATCTGATGATGATGGCGCTGCAGCAGATCCTGGCTCATGGTCCGCACCCACTGATCGAAGGTCTGGCGGTGCTCCGGCGCGTCGAGCCACTCGACGATGGTCGTGCGGAGGCGCCGATCGACGAGTGCCGAAAGCGGGCTCGCCTCGGTCGCGAGATCCTCCTCGAGCTGGCGGCGCAGCTGGGCGAGACCGTCCCGCAGCAGCGGCCCGGTCGCGAGTGACTCGAGCATCGTCGCGCGGAACGTCTCGGCTTGCCGGAGTGCCTGCGGATCGCCGGCGGCAACGCGATCGGCGAAGCCGTGGATCGCTTCGAAGACGGTGCGGCGAAGCGGGTGCTCATCTTCCTCGGCCGCGGCGCGGAGCTCCGCCGACGCATAGCTGCACATCGCCTCGACGAGCTTCCGCTGCACGAGGCGACGACGCAGGAGCAAAGGAACGAGGCGCTTGCCGCCGGCGCGGAGGGTCTTCGCCGAGCGCTCGAGCCAGAAGCGGAGCTCTTCGGCCGTACGCTCGCGGTCGGCGAGATTCGCGACCGACATCGCCACGCTGGTGAACGCCGCCTGCGCGCTCTTGCTCTGCGCGGCCGTCGCGAGCCAGCGGCCTGCCGTCGCGTCGATCGGCAGGCCGGCGAGCTCTCGGCGGATCGTGCGCTCGGCGAAGGCCGCGACCTCGGGCTCGGTCAGGATGCGCGCGGCACCGCGCAGCACGTCACGGAGCGGACCACCGAGACGGCCGACGTGCTCGGGATCCCGGAGCCAGTCGACGATCACGGTGCTCGGCGCGAACAGCGCGAGCTTCGAGCCGATCACGGCGGGCGAGAGCCACTCGTCCTGCACCGTGGCGACGATGCCGTCGACCAGCTTGTCCCGGCGCTCGACGACCAGCGCGGTGTGGGGAATCGGAATGCCGAGCGGGTGGCGGAAGAGGGCAGTGACGGCGAACCAATCGGCGATGCCGCCGACCATGGCGGCCTCGAATCCGGCGGCGACGATCGGGAGCCACGGGAAGCGCGCGGCCGCGCCGTAGGCCAGCGCCGTGCGGCACGCGACGGCGCCGAGCGTCGCGATCAGGAGCGACACCGACCCGACGGAGCTCCGTTGGGCCGGAGGGAGCGCGCGCGTCGGACCCGGACTGAGCGCGGAGGGCGTCGGGATCGCCGTCGCGTCGTCGGTCAGCACCGCATCATCGGCGCGCGCGTGCGGAAGCATGCGGCAAGGGTACGCGACAGGACCGTCGTGGGCCAGTCGGCGGTGGGGCGCGCTTGACAGATAGCTGATCGATCGGTACCAACACGTTTCTCGAATGAAAATGATTCTCAAAATCACCGGCGAATGATCGTCGAACGGCGACCATCGCGCCGCCCGACCGAGGCGGCACAGCCTGCGCCGGCTGGCGACGACTTCCGCTGCTGTTGCGGAAGTCTGCTCGCGCGGCTCACCCCGCAAGGCGTCGAATTGAAGTGCCGGCGGTGCAAGCGAACGATGCTGATCCCGGTCGTCGGACGGGGGAGCTCCGAAAGGGCACCGCCCGACTAGTGACGCACTCATCCGTCTCTCCCCAGTGGCCCGCGGTCCTACGCGCCCAGAGCCCGATGTCTTTTACGTCTGGCTCGCGGGCTCGCAGCAAGGCTGCCGTTGCCCGCCACGAAAGGAGAAGTCCATGTCGTTCTCGTCCCTCGGTCGCCTGGTTGCGGCCACCACCTTTGGCGCCCTGTTGGGCGCCGTCCCCGGTCACGCCATCACCATCACGCTGGATGGTGCCGCTGGTGCCGTCCATGACGGCGTCGGCGACGGCTGGTTCTTCGCCGGGGGCCCCGCGATCCCACCCGACGGCGTGGGCGACAGCGGCGGCAATGCGCCGGCGATGATCTACCAGGCGGGCGTCGTCGAGATGCGCGCCCTCTCCGAGTTCCCGCTCGCGAGCCTCGCCGGCTACGACGCTGCGGAAATCACGAGCGCGACGCTCACGGTCACGATCGACGACGTGCTGACCACGCTCGGACCGGGGACGTCCCTCGACGGCACGGCGGCGAGCCCGTTTGCCGCCTACAGCTATCCCGGCAACGGCACCATCACGCCGTCGGATTTCTCGCCGGCGGGCCTGGCGCCGCTCGGCATCGTGACCCCCGGTGTCATCACTGACGCGGCGCTCGCCATCTCGGGCGCGGTGTCGTTCGACATCGACGTCACGGCCTCGGTGAAAGCCTTCGTGACCGCGGCCAATACGCACTACGGCGTGTTGCTCGGCACGCTCGATACGCCGACCGGCACCTCGGTCGACAACCTGGCTCCGGGTGTGGCGGGCGGCACACTGCCCTTCGTCACGATCGAGATCACGCCCGAAGTGCCGCCGACCTATTCGGCGGAGGAGCGCAAGTGTCAGACCGGCATCCAGAAGTCCGCAGCGGGCTTCGCGGCGGCCAAACAGAAGGCACTCGCGAAGTGTCTCGACACGATCCTGAAGACGGTCGCGGCCGGTTCGCCGGCGGGCGACGCGACGGCGGCCTGCACCACGCTGCTGAGCGAAGCGGACCCGAAGTCGGCGCTGTCGAAGGCGACGGCCAAAGCCCTCGCGGGCATCGGCAAGGCCTGCGGCGCGCTGACGCCGGCCGACATCGACAGCCCGTGTGACGCGGGTGCCGTGACGATCCAGGACACCGCAAGCTGCATCGTCGCTGCCACCCAAACGAACGTCGAACAGATGATCGCGGCTCGCTACGCCAAGGGCTGTGTGCTCCTCGAGGCCGTCGGCCTCGACGCCGCGTTCCCGGGCGTCTGCCAACCGTAACCAACTGAACGACCAGCGTGACGGCGGCGGTGGTTTCAGCCGCCCGCCGTCACGCTCGACTTTCACGTTCCGTGGAGAAGACGATGACGACGCAATCGCAGATCAGACGAACGACGACGGCAGGGCTCCTCACACTCGCCCTCGGCGCGGCCCTCGTGGGCTGCGGCGGTGGTGGTGGCGGAGGCGGTGACGGCGGTGGCAACGGCGGTGGTAACGAGAACCCGACGGACGCGCAGCTCGTCGCGTGCCAGACGGCGGTGCAAGGCGCCGGCGCGTCGGCGCTCGCGAGCCAGCTGACGGCAGCGGAAACCTGCGGTGCCGTCGTCGCCTGCCAGGTCCGGAGCGACGTCGACGGGATCGATCCCGCGGCCTGCGTCGCTGCCGCGGCCTCGGCGTGCACGACCGCGCTCGATGCCGTCGGCGATCCGGGCGCCGCGATCGCCGCCGCGCTCGGTGGCGGCCAATGCGCGACGCTCGCGGTCACCGATCTCGCGGCGACGCTCGGCTTCGACGCCTTGGCGCCGCGCTGCGCGACGATCGGCGGCGGCGTCGACAGCAAGGACGCACTCGCGACGTGCCTCGGCGCCAGCGTCGAATGTGCCGCGTCCGACGCGCTCGCGGCGAGCGCTCCGTTGGCGCCGACGCTGCTCGCCGGCGCCGGCGTCGCCTTCACCGCCAAGCCCTGCGGCACCTCGACGGTCGCCCTTCACGTCGGCGCGGTCGTCGCGGGCGCCGGCGGCGCGATCTTCGACGGCATCGTCGACGGCTTTCCCGGCATCGCCCCCCAGGACGGTACCCCCGACATCGCCGGCAACCGGCTCGGCGTGGGCATCAAGCCCGGTGCGGTCGAAGAACGCGGCATCGGTGAATTCCCGCTCGCGGGTCTGATCGGCGGGCTCACCGCCGACGGCATCACGAGCGCGGTGCTCACCTTCAACATCGACGACGTGCTCGCGACGTTCGGTCCCGGCACCGATTTCGACGGGACGGCCGCCCAGCGTATCCAGATCCACACGTACAGCGGCGACGGCACGATCACGCTCGCCGACTTCACGCAGGGGAACGGCACCCCGGCCGTGACCGTGACGACGGGCGGGCAGGGCGCGATCACCGACGCGACGCTCGCCGGCAGTGGCCCGGTCGTCTTCGAGGTCGACCTCACGACGCCGGTGAAGGCGCTCGTCCAGTCCGGCGCCACGCATCTCGGCATCGTGTTCGTGACGGACGACACCAATAGCGGCACGTCGCTCGACGACCTCGGGCCCAGCAGCTCGGGCCCGCCGGGTGTGGGCGGCGCGAAGCTGCCCTTCCTCACGATCAACGGCGGCGGCGGGCCCGCGCCGATCTGCGGCGACGGCAATCCCGATCCGGGCGAGGAGTGCGACGACGGCAACACCACGCCGGGTGACGGCTGCGACGGCGGCTGCAACGAGGAGCCGCCCCCGGCGGCCTGCGGCAACGGCGTCGTCGACGGCAGCGAGGAGTGCGACGACGGGGCCGGCAACTCGAACAGCGCGCCCGACGCGTGTCGCACCAACTGCCGCCATCCGCGCTGTGGTGACGACGTCGTCGATACGGGGGAGAGCTGCGACGACGGATCCAGCAACTCGAACACCGCGCAGGACGCGTGCCGGACGACCTGCACGCCGGCCCGCTGCGGCGACGGAGTGGTGGATACCGGCGAGCAGTGTGATCCGCCCGGTCAGAGCTGCACGGCGACCTGCACGTCGATCACCGTCGACGCGGGTGCGCAGTTCATCGCCTGTCAGGAGGCGCTGCTGACGGCGGCGGCGACGGCGCGCGTCGACGCCGGTGCGGCGATCGCGACGTGTCTCGAGGCCGAGGTCGGCTGCACGCTGGCCGACGATCCCGCCGGCTGTCACGGCGCTGCCGACACGCAATGCACGGCGGCGGCGCATGCGCTCGCGACGGCGCGCACGGACTTCCGGAATGACTTCCCGACGGGGTGCGTCGGCCGTCCGCCGGCCGAGCTGGCCTTGGAGCTCGGGCTCAGCTCGCGTCTGGCCGCCTGCGCGGCCGAGGGCTTGCCGGTCACGACGCTCAGCGACCTCGCGGATTGCGTCTTCCGTGCCGCCGCCTGTCCGGTGACGCGCGCGTATGGCGAGCTCGCCGCGGGCGGCAGCGCGGCGCTCGCGGATCGCGGCGCCATTCCCGCCGAGTTCACGTGCGCGGGAGCGCCGTGAACGTCGAGATCGACTGTCGCATCCGTACGACGCCCACGCACGCACACGAGCCCAACGCTCGTGGTTGGCGCCGTACGGTGTCGGTGGCCGTGCTGCTCGCCGGGGTCCTCCTCGGAGGGGCAGCACGCGCCGCCGATGATTCGCAGGACGCTCCCGCAACCTCGGGCGGGCGGCATCGCATGTCCGAGACCGTCGTCACCGGCACCAAGACGCCCCACGCCGTCGACGAGGCCCCGGTACCGACGCAGGTCATCACGCGCGAGCAGATCGAGGCGACCCAAGCCGGCGGCATCGACGCGGTCTTGAGCCTGATCCCGGACATCTACGTGCGCCAGAACGAGCAGTTCGGTCTCGGCGCCAGCACGATCCGGATGCAGGGCGCCGACCCGAACAAGGTGCTCATCCTCCTCGACGGCCAGCGCTTCCTCGGCGGCGTCGACGGCGTCGTCGACCTGCGCGACATTCCCGCGATCGACATCGAGCAGATCGAGATCATCCGTGGACCCGCGTCGAGCCTCTACGGCAGCGACGCGATGGCCGGCGTCATCAACATCCGCACGCGGTCGGGCGGTGATCCGCTGTACCTCGCGGGCACGGCGTCGGGGGGGTCGTTCGGGCGGCAGCTCTACAATGCGGCGGTCGGCGCGAACGTCGGCCCCGTCCGTCTGTTCACCAGTGGGCAGTACGATCAGGTGCAGATCGCGAATCTCCTCGGCCCGATCAGCGGACAGTACGCGGCCGGCAACTCGGACGATCTGCAGAAGCGCGCGAGCGCGTTCTTCCGTCTCGATTATCCGACCGAGCTCCAGAACCTCCGGCTGGAAGCGAACTTCGTGCAGGAAGACAATCCGTTGAGTCGCAACCGTGACCTCGCGACCGGGCTCGCCTGGACGTGGAAGGCGGCGCCGCGTTGGACGGTCGACCTGGCCGGCAGCCGGTACGGCTTCGACCGGACCAACGACCTGACCGGATTCGTCGAGGACCTCGACTACGCGAGCTGGCTCGGCGAGGGCCGGACGACGTGGGCCGCGGGCCGGCTCGGCCCAGAAGGCAGCTTCTACGCGAGCGATCACGTCTTCGTCCTCGGCCTGCGTGGACGGCACGAAGGGCTCGAGTCGGCGGCGCAGACAATCGGCGGCGGCGGCGGCGACGGTGCGAGCTTCACGGCGCCCGACGTGGACGAGGGGACGTATCAGCTGAGCCCGTTCCTCCAGGACGAGATCGCGCTCTTCGACGACATGCTCAGCCTGGTCGTCGGCGCGAGCTTCGACAAGCACAGCGAGTTCGGTCTCGCGGTGAACCCGCGCGCGACGCTGACCTACCGACCGCTCGATTGGGTGAGCGCGAGCTTCACGGTCGGCCGCGGCTTCCGCGCGCCCGACCTGCTGCAGCTCTACGACGTCGACATCAACAACGTCGCGATCGTCAGCGACCGGGTCACGGGCTACGCGATCATCGGCCACCCCGACCTCGACGCCGAGCGCGATACGGCCCTCAACCTGAACTTCGACGCCAACTGGCGCGACCTCGTGCGCGGCAACCTCAGCTTCTTCCGCCACGACTTCACGGATCTGATCGCCAACGTGATCGCGTGTCCGGGCCCGGGCATCTGCAATCCCGGCTTCGCGAATCCGTTCCCCGATCTGCAGGGCCCCATCTTCACGTTCGACAACGTCGCCAAGGCACGGACGCAGGGCGCCGAGATGGCCGTCGAGGTGCTGCCGCTGAACGGGCTCGCGCCCGCTGCGGCCCTCGCTCACACGCTCACGATCGGCGCCGGCTACGGCTACCTCGCTACCGAGAACAAGAGCGGCATCCCGGGCGAGGACGGCAAGCAGCTGCCGTTTCGTCCGAAGCATCGCGTGATCCCGTCGGTCACGTATCGCTACGAGCCGTCGGCCTCGCAGGTGAAGGTGTGGGCCACGTACGAGACGGGTATCTTCGCCGACCTCATCAACTCGCCCGACCAAGAGGTCGACGCGGCCTGGCTCTGGAACTTCAAATGGGACCAGGATCTCGCGCCCGGGCTCGAGGCGGCCGGGGTGTCGGTGCCGCGCTGGGCGGCCGGCTTCGGCGTGTTCGTGCAGGGGCTGAACGTCTTCGACGAGAAGATCGATGCGCTCGCGATCGTCTCGCAGCGCCAGCTCTTCTCGGGCCGGCAGGCCTTCCTCGGCGGCGTCACGTACCGGTTCGAGTGAGCGATGGACGGGCTGCGACTACGGACGGTCGGTGTCTCCTTCGGGGTGTCACTCGGGGTGCATGCGCTGCTGCTCGGGTTGCTGCTGGCGTCGTTTTCGCGCGCGGTCCGCGCGCCGCTCGTCGTGCCGCGCGTGCGGCTCGTCTACGTGGACCCGGCACCGCCGGCGGCGGCGCCGCGTGGGGTGGCGGAAGGCGGGTCGGCGACGGTGATGCCGGCGCCCGTCGTACCGCCGCCGCTCGTGGCCGTGAAGCCCGCAGCCGCGAAACCGCTGCAGAACGCGAAGCCGGTGCTGGCGAAGAAAAAGGTCGATCCGCCTTCCGTACCGCCCGTGGTTGCCGCGAAGCCCGCGGCCGTCGCGCCGCCCGTCGAGGCGGCGGCGGTACCGCCCGCGGGCGTCGAGCAAGGACTCGAAGGTGCGCACGGATCGGAGGTCGGTGGAACCGTCGACGGCAGCGAGCACGGCCGTCCCGGTGGCGGCGGTGTGGTGCGGGTCGGCGACGTGGCGACGGCGCCCGTACTGGTGACGCGCGTCGTGCCGGAATACCCGCGCTGTGCGCGCCTCGCGGAGATCGAGGGCGAGGTGGTGCTGGAGGTCGTGGTCGATCGCTACGGACGCGTCGATCCGGCGGTGCGGATCGTCCGCTCGGTGCCCGAGCTCGAGCGGGCGGCGATCGCGGCCGTGCAGCGCTGGCGCTTTCGGCCGGCGCGCGATCGTGACGGGGCGGCGGTGGCCGTCGTGATGGAAGTGCCGGTGCGCTTCGTCTTGCACGAAGCGACCGCGAACGCGGCGCGCTGAAGGGCGCACCGCCAAAGGAAGATCATGAAGACGCTCGTGAGCAAGGTGGGAATGACGTTGGCGCTCGTCGCGGTGGCGGGATTTGCGGTCGGTACGGCGCGCGTGGAAAGGCGCGCGGCGGCTGACGCGGTGCCCGCGGCCCCTGGGATGGCGGCAACCGGCCCGGTCCGGGTCGCGACGTTGTTGCCGTTCGTCGAAGACGCGCTCCGGCGCCAGGACCCGACCCGGGTGCAGGTCGTGGCGACGGTACGGCGCCAGATGACCCTGCCGCCGGCGGACGATGTCGCCGATCTCGGGAGCCCGCACGAGCCGAGCCTCGAACGCCTCGCCGAAGCCAAGCCGACGCTCGTCGTCGGCGATCGCGCGCTGCACGCACGCTTCGCGGCGCGCATCGAGGCGACCGGCGTCGCGGTGCTGCTGATCGACTCGATGAGCGTCGACGGCACGCTCGCCGGCCTCGTCGAGGTCGCCAAGCGGACCGGTATCGGCGCTGCGATGGGTCGCGAGGTCGAGGCCGCGCGCGCCGCGCTCGGCGGCAGCGCCGCGGCCCGCCGCACGCTTATCGTCTTCGGGACGCCCGAGTCGTTCACGCTGATGACGGACCGCACGTGGGTCGGCGACCTCGCCGCGCGCGTCGGGCTCCGCAACCTCGCGACCGAGGTCGGCGGACCGGAGCGTCATCCCGGCTTCGTCGAGGTGAACGACGAGAAGCTCGCCGGGCTCGACCCCGAGCTCGTCCTGCTCGTGTCGCACGGCGCGCCCGATCACGTCCAGGCCAAGTTCGCCGAGCGCTTTCAGGAGCGCGGCATCTGGCAGAACGGTGCGCGTCCTGCGCGCATTCACGTGCTCTCGCCGGGTCTCTTCGCGGCGAATCCGGGATTGCAGCTCGGGGCGGCGGCGGGCGAGCTCCGGAAGCTCGCGGCCGAGCCGGTGAGTTGAGCGCGGTTCGCATCGCCGATCCGGGCCGCAGTGGCGGCGGCCCGCGCGCGGGGACATGGCTCGCGAGTCTGCGCGCGCCACTCGTCCGGTGGCGCGCGCGCAGCACGTTGTGGCGCGCCCGCCACGTGCCCGACGTGCGCCTGCGTACCGCGCTCGTCGGCGTCGGCGTCGGTGCGAGCGTGCTCCTTGCCGTCGGGCTCGGCGCCGCGGGGATTCCCTGGCGCGAGCTGCCACGCGCGCTCGTCGATGCGGGGCATCCGGCCCACGTGATCCTCTGGCAGATTCGCGTGCCACGGATCGCCGCCGGCGCGCTCGTCGGGGCCGCACTTGCGACCGCGGGCGCGCTGCTCCAGGCGGTCGTCCGCAATCCGCTCGCCGACCCCGGTCTGATGGGAGTCACCGCCGGTGCCGGGCTCGGCGGCCTGGTCGGCATTCTGCTGCTGCCCGGCGAGCGCTTCGCGATCCCCGTGTGCGCCTTCGCGGGCGGGTTGGTCGCGACGCTCGTCGTGCTGACGGTGGCGTGGACCGGGCGCGGGCTTATGGTGCCGCTCCGGATCATGCTGAGCGGCGTCGCGGTGCAGGCGCTGCTCTTCTCGGCCGTCGCGTTGCTGACCTATGCCTTCGCCGACCGCGCCCCCGCGTTCGTCAGCTTCACGATCGGCTCGCTCGCCGGCGTCGGGTGGATGGACGTCGGCATCGCCGTCGGTCCGACGCTCGTCGGCGTGGGCCTCGCGCTCGTGAGCACGCGCAGGCTGAATCTGCTCTTGCTGGACGACGCGAGCGCGGCCGGCATCGGCCTCCATGTGGAGCGCGCCCGGCTCGGCGCGGCGTGCCTCGCGGCGCTGCTCGCGGCCGGCGCGGTCAGCGTGGCGGGGCTCGTCGGGTTCGTCGGGCTGGTCGTGCCGAACGCCGTACGCCTCCTGACCGGCCCGGACCATCGCGTGCTGCTGCCGGTGTCGATCCTCGCGGGCGCCGCGCTCGTCGTGCTGGCCGACGCGGGTGCGCGGACGGTCGTGGCGCCGCTCGAGCTACCGGTCGGCGCGTTGCTCGCGATGATCGGCGGCCCGTATTTCCTGGTCGAGCTCTGGCGGAGGGTCGTGTGAGCGCGATCCTGCGCGCGACCGGCATCCACGCGCGTCACCCGACGAGCGAGCACGACGCGCTCCGCGACCTCACGCTCGGCGTCGAGCGCGGCGAGATCCTGGCCCTCGTCGGGCCGAACGGCTCCGGCAAGTCGACGACGCTGGCCGTGCTCGCGAACACGCTCCGGCCGCGGCGCGGCACGGTCCATCTCGACGGCACCGACGTTCGCCGCATCGGCCGGAAGGCGTTCGCCCTCCGGGTTGCGCGGCTCGCGCAGCATCCCGTCTGTCCCGAGGGTCTGACGGTCGAGCAGCTCGCTTTTTGCGGGCGCCATCCGCATCGCCGGCCGTTCGGCGGTCCGGCACCACGCGATCGCGAGGTCGTGCGGGCCGCCCTCGATGCGGTCGACGCGCTCGCGCTCCGCGAGCGCGAGGTGCAGACGCTCTCGGGCGGCGAGCGGCGGCGCGCCTGGATCGCGATGGCGCTCAGTCAGGAGTCCGAGATCCTGCTCCTCGACGAGCCGACGGCGGCGCTCGACCTCCGCCATCGCCACGAGCTGCTCGCGCTCTTGCTGCGCCTCCGTCGCAGCGAGGGCCGCACGCTCGTCGTCGTGCTGCACGATCTCGAGGATGCCGCGGCGATCGCCGATCGGGTCGCGGTGCTGCAGGCCGGACGGCTCTACGACATCGGCGCGCCCGCCGACTGTCTCACGGCGCGCATGCTGCGCGACGTCTTCGGCGTGGTGGCCGACGTCCATCGCCACGACGGTCGCACCACGGTGACCGTGCATAGCCCCGTCGGTGCCACCCATAGCCCCGTCGGTGCCACCACGACCTCAATGAAAGGAGCATCAACCAATGCGATCGCTCGGATGGCGTGACGCGTCCTCGGCGGAGCTTCCGCCCGAGATTCTCGACTGGCAGGTGCGCCTACGGCGCTGGACGATGGAGGAGCGCGACGGCGCCCCGCACGCGGGGGTTGCGCCGCTCCTCGTCGTGCGCCATCCGGGCGTCGGTCCGGGAGTGGCGGTGCACGGCATCATCTGCGGCTTGTTGCCGCGCGCCGACCTGCTCGACGCCAAGACCCGTGAGTTCCGCGCCATCTACGAGGAAGAGCGCAGCCGCGGGACGCGCGCCATCTACGATCGCGGCATCGTCTATCTGCGCGACTACTACCGGAGCGCCGACGGGTTCGATCGCAGCTCGATCACGACGCTGCTGCCGACGGATGCGCCGGCGGTCGCGGCACTCCGCCTCGACCCGACGTGCGCGCTCGTCTTCTACGTGTTCGAGCTCGAGGCCACCGCAGAAGAGTCGCGCTACCGCTGCGTCCAGGTGAGCGGGCGGGCCGCGCTGCACGAGTCTGGTCCCGTGTACGACAACGTGTGGTGGCACAACACGCTCTTCCACGGGATGGTCGAGGACCACGTCGTCGTGCAGTTCCGGGCCGAGCGCGCGGACGCGACCGGGTGGGGCAATTTCTCCCCGCTCTAGGCTTCCCTACGGATCAGCGGGTGCGCGCGGGCTCAGTGCTGCGCGGCACCGGCGCCGACTTTCGCTTCCTGGGTGCTGTCGCCGTCGGCGAGGAGGCCGTCGAGCACGCGCGTGAGCGCGGTCACGCGATCGGCGTCGTAGCCCGTTTCGACGAGACGCACGACGCCGCGCTGGTCGATCACGTAGAGCGCGGGCATGCCCGACGCGCCGAAGCGCGCGAGGAGGTCCGCCGTCGGATCGAACACGACCGTCATGCTGCGGGCCGGGACGACCTCGGCGAGGAAGCGGTCGGCCTTCGCCCGCGACCCGTCGATCACCACCGTGACGACCTCGACGCCGCGGGCGGCATAGCGTGTGCCGAGCGCGGCGAGCGCGGGGAGCGCCGTCCTGCACGCCACACACCAGCTGGCGGTGAAATCGAGCACCACGACCTTGCCACGGAGTCCCGCGAGCGCGACCGGCCGCGCGTGCGCGTCCGGCAACGAAAACGACGGTGCGACGTCTCCGACCCCGACGCCAGCACAGGCCGCCGGCGCGCCGAGTGCCACGGCGACAAGGACGGCGAGGAGCGCGGCCAGACGCGGCGGGGATGACGAGACGAGCGACACGGTGGGAGCCGCGAAGTATGCCGCGGGTCCTACCGTGTCAACGCGGCCTCGGACGGACCCGGGGAGGGAGCTCCCTCGATCCATCGATTCAGAGCCCGAGCAGCACGTTCAGCGCGAGCCCGAGCACGAAGAGGCCGCCGGCCAGTCGGTTGTGGTAGAAGGCGAGCGAGACGTACCAGAGCGGCCACAGGCGATAGCCGGGTGGCGGTCCCGCCGGCTTCGGCTGACTGAAGGCCTGCAGCACGGCGAGGAGGCGCGGAATCGCGAAGGCCACCAGGAGCACGCCGGCCCCGAGCGTGCCGCGCATCACCAGCACGGCGACGATCGCGTAGAAGGAAACCATCAGCACCTGGTTCAGGCGCAGCGAGAGCTCCCGGCCGAGAATCACGGGCAGGGTGTGGATGCCGCGCTCGCCGTCTTGCTCGTACTTGTCGACGTGCTTCCCGATCAGCACCGTCGTGACGACGAGCGCGTAGGGGACCGACGCAAGCCACACCCACGACGGAATGGTGCCTGCCGTCACGTAGTAGGTGCCGCCGATCATGAGGGGGCCCCAGACGATGAACACGCCGGGCTCGCCGAGGCCGTGATGCTTCAGCTTGAGCGGCGGCGCCACGTAAAAGACGCTGATGAAGAGGCCGGCGAGCGCGAACGCGGCGACCGGCCAGCCCCGCGCCGCCATCAACCAGATGCCGATCGCGAGATCGACGAGGTTGCACGCGACGATCGCGGCGATCAGCCCTTCCTTCGAGATCAGGTTCGAGAAGAGGGGATGCGGCGCATAGAGCGTCCGCGTGTAGGTCGCGGTGTCGACGCCGCCGATCGTGTCGAAGTAGTCGTTGATCATGTTGTTGGTGGCGTGGGCGACGACGAGCCCGAGCACGGCCAACGAGAAGTAGCCCCAGTGGCACGATTCGGCGGTCGCGACGGCGAGCAGGCCGCCGATCAGCGCCGAGGTGATCGTCATCGAGAAGACGCACGCGCGCGTGATCAGGAGCCAGCGCGAAACCCCGTCGATGCTGCGACCCTTCGGCAGGTTGCCGGTGCCGATGATGTGCCGCCAGTTGTCGACGAGCGTGCCGAGCGATTGAGGGACGACGTCCGACGAGGAACGCAACGAGGCGGAGACACCGGCGGGCTGGCTCATGGCAGGCGTTTTAACCGCTGGCCCCGACGGGTCAAGGTGTCCGTCAGTCGGAGCTGCGGGCGAGCTTGCGGTCGCGTTTCGACGCGTACATGCGCTCGTCGGCGACGTGCAGCAGCTCGACCGCCGTGCGGCCGTCGAGCGGAAACGCGGCGGCGCCGAACGAGGCGCCGAGCCGGGCGTGGATGCCGGCGTCGTCGAGGAAGGTCCGGGCGGTGAGGCCGCGTTCGAGCGTGTGGCAACGGGCTTCGGCCTCGGCGCGTGTCGCGCCGGCGAAGAGGAGCGCGAACTCGTCGCCGCCGAAGCGGCAGCCGATCTCACCCGCGGCGAGCTCGGCGTGGAGCCAGCGGCCGACCTCGGCGAGCGCGGCGCTGCCGCGGACGTGTCCGTGCGTGTCCACGAGATGCTTGAAGCGATCCATGTCGAAGAAAACGATCGCGAACGTCGTCTGGCTCGCGATCGCCTGCTCGACGCAGTGAATGAAGTACTGCGAGTTCCGGAGGCCCGTCAGCGGGTCGCTGTTCGAGAGCTCGACGATCGCCTCGTGGGTGCGCGCGTTGTGGATCGCGATGGCGGCGAAGTCGGCGTAACTCTGGAGGATCTCGACGTCGCTCTCGTCGAAGACGCGCTCGTGGAGCGAGTTCACGAGCTCGAGGACGCCGATGCAGCGCTCGCGGACGCGGAGGGGGACGGCGACGACCGCGCGGGTCCGAAACCCGGAGAGCGTGTCCATGCGGGCCGAGAAGCGCGGATCCGTGGCGACGTCCGTGATGAGGAGCGATTCGTCGTGGGTAGCCACCCAGCCCGCGATGCCCTCGTCGGGGGCGAGCCGCCGCTGCAGCAGCTGGGGCTGTGCGTCCCCGCGCACGAGGGTGAAGATCAGCTCGCCCGTGTCGAGATCCCGCAGCAGGAGCGACCAATGCGTCGGCTGGAGCAGGCGATCGAGCCCGTCCAGGAGCTCGCGCAGGACGACGTCGAGATCGAGCGAGGAATTGAGAAGGCCGGCGGCACGGAGAAAGATGCGAAAGTCTGGCCTGCGGGGATTCTCCACGGCGCCGTCTCGGCTTCGCTCATACGCGTATGGGTGGCGCCGCTCAAGGCGAAGTGCCGAGCCCGGAGCCGGTGCGTGCGCCGGGGCGTCCCACGGCCGGGTGAGGGGACGGCGCCGATTTCCGAGCCCCTCGGGTTGACCCAGCGTTTGCCGAGCCCGCATAATCCGCCCGCCGGCCTCCCCCCTCACACGGAGTAACGCCTGAGAGCTTCTGGAAGGAGTACATGCACGTGAAGCCCCCTCACGAGCTTCATCATAAGAACGTCGCCCGTTCGGTGCCGTTCGTCCTCACCGTGGCCGGCTTGCTGGCGACGCTGGTCGCCCTGCCTTCGCCCGCGTTCGCGGTCGCCCGCACATGCGGCGTCGATGCGCTCGCCAACACCGCGAACGTGCTCTGTGCCTCGGGCACGTGCACCGCGGCGCTGGTCCGGGTCACCACCTCCATCGAGGTCACGGCCGGCGGGTGCGACTTCAACCTCGGCGGCCGGGCGCTCAGCTTCGAGCGCACCTTCGAGATGACCGGCCAAGGCTTCATCCGTGTCACCAACGCCGGCAACATCACCGTCACCTCGACGGGCAAGCTGAAAGCGCGCGGCGATTTCGTAAAGCCGGACGGCTTCATCATCGGCGGCGGGTTCATCTCGCTGACGAGCGCGGGCACGATCGACATCGACGGCAACCTCGACGTCGCCGGTGACTCCGCGGGCTCCGTCCGCCTGATCGCGGCGCAAAGCATCATCCTGCAGCCGGGCGCCGTCATCGACGGCCCGGGTATCAGCTCCTTTGCGGATCTCGGCGATCGGTTCACCGACGGCGGCGAGCTCGAAGCTACGGCCGCGGCCGGCAGCATCACCATCAGCGGCGACATCACGCTGTCGGGGCAGAACGGCGGCACGGGCGGCTTCGTCGACATGACTGCCGGCCGCGACATCGTCCTGGTGCGCCCCGTCGATGTCAGCGGCGGTGGCGGTGACGGCGGCGAGTTCAACGCGACCGCCGGCGACAACATCACGCTCACCAACGGCGCCATCAACGCCGACAGCAACGTCGGGGGCGGCTTCGGCGGATTCATCTCGTTCGATGCCGGGGAGGATTTCCTCGGGGGCGTCGTGCCGGGGGGCACCATCGAGATCAACGCCGCGTCGCTGCTCATGCGCGGCAGCGCCACCGACACGTTCGGCGGCGATGGCGGCGAGCTCGATCTCCTGGCGTCCGGCCGCATTCGCATCTTCGGCGCCGGCATGGTGATCCGCGTCGACGCGGCAACCAACTTCGACGGCTCTGGAGGTATCGTCGCGATCGACGCCGGCGACAACAATCCGAACGTGCTCGGCCCGCTCGACGGTGACATCGAGCTCGGCGGCAGCGTCTCGATGCGGAGTGGCAGCATCGGCGGCGACGGCGGCAGCGTCGACGTCAGCGCGGGTCGCGACCTCGTCCTCACGGCGGCGGTCGACGTCAGTGGCACGGACACCGGCGGAGACGTGACCGGCAATGCGGGTCGCACCGCGACGCTGAACGGCGTCATCACCTCGCGCGGGACGAGCGCCGACGGCGAGGGTGGGTTCGTCGACTTCGAGGCCGGCCTGGCTTCCGACGAAGGCGCCCTCGGCAACATCATCCTGCAAAGGAACATCGTCGCGACGAGCGGTACGAGTCATGGCAGCGGCCAATCGATCTCGCTCGCGGCCTGTGGGCTCACGGTCGCCACGGGCGTGAAGATCGACGGTACCGGCGGGACGAATCCCCTCAACAACATGCCCGGGGGATCGGACATCGAGCTGATTTCGCGCCGACCGATGCAGCTCGGCAGTAGCTCGCAATACGTGGCACCTCCGGGCGGCTCGATCACGACGACGCACCCGCCCGGCGCCGTTCCCGTCATCGGCTCCGGCGTCGTGTTCAATCCTCCGCGGATCGACAACCCCCTCGTGAACGGCCCGTACCCGAATTGTTCGGTCTGCGGCGACGGCATTCGCCAGTTCGGCGAGATGTGCGACAAAGGCGCGGCGGCCGACGGGATCTGCTGCAACGCCACCTGCAACGCGTTCCTGTGTCCCACCGTGACGCCGACGCCGACGCTGACGGCGACGCGCACGGCAACGCCGACGCGCACCAAGACACCGACGCCCACCGCCACGGTGGCCGCGGGCCCAACGTCGACCGACCCGACCGCGACGCCCGGCACGCCGACGATCACCGCGACGCCTGGGACCCCGACGGCGACGGTGACGATGGCGGCGACCCCGACCAAGACGGCCACGGCGACGCCGACCGGCACCCGCACCGCGACGCCCACGGCGACCGGCACGGGAACACCGACGATCACCCCGACGGCAACGCCGACGCCCGTGGCCGGCATCATCGACCACTACAAATGTTACACCGCGAAGAAGCGGTCCGGATCCCCGGCCTTCGTCGAGCGGGTCGTGACGCTGTCGGACGAGCTCGAGACCAAGGTGACCAAGGTCGTGAAGACGACCGAGTACTGCAATGCCGTCGACAAGGACGGACAGGGCATCGAAGATCCCAACGCCCATCTGCAGTGCTACCACATCAAGGATGCGACCGGGCAGGCGCGCTTCGCGCAGAGCGCCGTCACCGTCGACGACGAGCTCGGCATCGGGCAGCCGCTCACGCTGAAGAAGGCCAAGCGGGTGTGCGTACCCGCGGGCCAGAACGGCACGCCGCCGTCGGTGAACCTCGATCGCTTCAAGTGCTACAGCGCGAAGATCCCGTCGGGCGCGCCGAAGTTCACGCCCGTGAACACGCAGCTGAGCGACCTGTTCGAGAACAAGCTCACGGTCGTGCAGTCGCCGGAAAGCGTCTGCACGACGGTGGACCAGGACGGCCAGGGCACGATCAACCCGGCCGCCCAGCTGCACTGCTACAAGGTCAAGCAGGCCTCCGGACAGACGACGTTCGCCAAGGTCGATCTCGCGGCCGCCAACGGGTTCGGGACGGAGAGCCTCCAAGCGCAGAAGCCGAAGCTCCTCTGCGTGCCGTCGACGCGCGAGCAGCCCGCGATGTGCGGCGACGGCTTCCGCGACCCCGGCGAAGAGTGTGACGACGGCGGCGTCGTGCCGGGCGACGGTTGCGACGGTCTGTGCCGGCTCGAGTCGTGCGGCAACAACATCATCAACAGCGGTGAAGAGTGCGACGACGGCGTCGCCAACGGCACCAACGAGTGCTGCTCGACGCTCTGTCGGCGCATCGATCCCGACGGCGACGGTCTCTGTACGCGCGACGACCTCTGCCCGATCGATACCGACAACGACAGCGATCACGACGGCTACTGCATCGGCGCCGTCGCGCGGCCGCCGGCGATCGGCACCGACGATCCGTGCTCCCGCGTCGGCGGCGAAGGCGAATGGATCAAGCCGAAGGTCACGATCACCAACCTCGACGAGCCGGTCGGATTCCAGAAGCTGAAGATCACCGGATCGTTCACCATTCCCGAGGGCGGCCAGCCGCTCGTACCGCAAGCGCGCGGCATCCACATCCGCATGCTCGGGCCGACCGGCAACGTGGTGCTCGATCAACACATCCCGCCGGGCTTCTACACGTCGTCATCGCCGGTCGGCTGGAAGGTCGCCGGTGATCCCGCGACCAAATTCAACTACCTCGACAAGACGGTGCCGGCCATCCAGAACGGCATCAAGAAAGTCATGCTGACGGACAAGTCGGCGAAGGCGCGCGGGCTCATCGCGTTCGTGATCCAGGGCGTTCGTGGCAACTATCCGATCGCGCCGGGTGAGGCACCGATCAGCGTGGCGCTCGAGCTGAACGACGTCGGCAACCCGCCGGGCAGCATGCCGGGCATCGATCAGTGCGGCGAGGTACGCTTCAACCTGCCGCCGCTCGCGCCCACCTGCACGGCGGCCGCAACCAAGCTCACCTGTAAGTAATCAGGCGTGAGCGGCGGACGGTGCGACCTTGGCGGGTCGGCGCCGTCCGCCGTGACGCCGCCTGTCGTCAGCGCGCCGGCGCGACCGGCTCGACGGAGACGGGGATGCCGTTCAGGACGGCGTTCCCCGAGAGCGGGTCGATGGCGTTCTCGTCGGTGAGGAGATTCGAGTTGGCACCGGCGTGAGCGGCTGCGACCGTGAGCGCACTCGCGGGATCGTCGTGGCCCCAGCCGTGCGGGATGCTGACGACGCCCGGCATGATGCCGTCGGTCACCTCGACGGGGATCTCGAGCGCGCCGACGCGTGATCGGATGCGAGCCGGGCGACCGTCGGCGAGGCCGAAGCGGCGCGCGTCGTCGGGGTGGACGTGCAGGGTGCACGTGGGGCGGCCTTTCACGAGCACGTCGAGATTGTGCATCCAGGAGTTGTTGGAACGGAGCGTCCGCCGCCCGACCAGCACGAGTGGCTCGGCGGCCCGCGTCAGCCCGGCTTCCAGACGAGGCACGTCGGCGGCGATGGTGGCGGGCGCGAGCTCGATCTTGCCGCTCGGGGTTCGCAGCACCTCGGGGATGCGAGGCTGGAGCGGCCCGAGATCGAGGCCGTGGGGATGGCGCATCACGACGTCGAGGCTGAGCCCGCCCTCGGTGCGTCCGAAGCCGTCGCCGTAAGGTCCGCTCCGCAGCAGAAAGTCCAAGAGACGATCGGGTCCGCGGCGGTCGCCGAGCGCGGCCACGAGCTCGCCGACGTCGCGGCCTTCGACCGAGGAGCCCGGTGTCGCGACGTCTTTGGCGATCACCTGGTTGATCAAGAAATCGTCGAGCGCGTTCACGTCGGCGGCGGGGCCCATGCCCATCGCGATGCCCGCGAGCTTGAGCAGGATCTCCCATTCGTCGAGCTCGTCGGGCCCGAGCGGGAAGAGCGCCGGCGAGTAGTGGGCGATGTTGCGGACGGAGAGCGCGTAGAAGATCACGTCGTAGTGCGAGCGCGTCAGTGCCGACGGCGCGGGCAGGATGACGTTCGCGTGGCGCGTCGTTTCGTTCTGGTAGATGTCGACGCTCACCATGAACTCGAGCGTGCCGAGCGCTGCGGTGAGACGCGCGCCGTTCGGCGTGCTGAGCACGGGATTCCCGGCAACGGTCACCAGGGCGCGGATCTGCCCGTCGCCCTCGGCGGTGACCTCCTCGGCGAGGCAGGCGGCAGGAAGCTCGCCGTACACCTCGGGCAAGCCGCGCACGCGACTCGCGTAGCGCCCGAAGCGGACGCCGCGGCCGATGCCGGGCGTGCCGTTCGCGTTCGAAGACCCGGCGGCGGCTTTCGGAAACAGCGCACCGCCCGGGCGATCGAGATTGCCGGTGAGAACGTTGACGACGTCGACGAGCCAGCTCGCGAGCGTGCCGAACTCCTGCGTGCAGGTGCCGATGCGGCCATAGACGACGGCGCGTTCGGCGCCGGCGAGATCGTGGGCGATGCCCCGGATGACGTCCGCCCCGAGGCCCGTCACGCTCGCGACGGCTGCGGGCGAGAACGGCTGCGCGAGCCGCTCGACGTCGGCGAGGCCGACGGTGTGCTCGGCGAGCGGACCGAGGGCGGTCCGGCCTTCCGCGATCAACGTGTGGACGATCGCGAAGAGGAGATAGGCGTCGGTCCCGGGCCGGATGAAATGATGCGCGTCGGCCTCGAGCGCGGTCAGGCTCCGGCGCGGGTCGATGACGACCAGGCGGCCGCCGCGCGCCCGCAGGCTGCGGAGGCGGCCCTTGATGTCGGGGGCGGTCAGCAAGCTGCCGTTCGAGGCGAGGGGATTCGCGCCGAGCATCAGGACGTAGTCGGTACGATCGAGGTCGGGAATCGGGATCGAGAGGCTCGTGCCGAACATCAACCCGGCGGCGACCTGCTTCGGCATCTGGTCGACGGTGCTCGCGGAGAAGACGTTGCGGGTGCCGAGCGCCTTGATGAGCGCCGGCATGTAGAGGCCGGACAGGTGGTGCGCGTTCGGATTGCCGAGATAGACGGCGACCGCGTCGCGGCCGTGATCACGCAGCACCGCACCGAGCCCACGGTCGATCTCGGCCATCGCCTCGTCCCAGGTCGCCGGCACGAAGCGGCCGTCGCGTCGGATGAGCGGCGTGCGCAGACGGTCGGGGTCGGCGTCGAGCTCCTTCAGCGCGTAGGCCTTGGGGCAAATGAAGCCGGCGCTGAACACGTCGTCGCGATCGCCACGGATGTCCGCGACGGCGCGGCCGCGGGTCGTGATCGTGAGGCCGCAGGTGGCTTCGCAGAGCGGGCACGTGATGTGGCTGGTCGTCTCGGTCTCGGTCGTCATGGGCGACTCCTTCTTCTCGCGTCTGTCTCGGGGCGTAGCACAGAGCGGTTTTCGTCCCTATGGGCTGCGATCAGTCGTTGGGCGGTGTCGCCGGCGGGTGGGTCAGGGCGTGCTCCTACGGTCGCCGGGTTCGTGCCCCCCAGCGCATACAACCCGCCGCTGCCTCCATGGTCTGCGCACACGCGAGCTGCGGCTCCCCGGAGCACGCCCTGACCCACCCACCGGCGATGCATCGCAACAGAACGCTCGGAAGCGCAAACTCGAACCGGGAACCAACGGCTTCCTGAGAGTGAGTGATGATGCAGCCGGCGGGCGGGTCGGGGATGGCTCCGGGGAGCGCCAGCTCGCGTGTGCGCAGGCCATGGAGGCAGCGGCAGGTTGTATGCGCTGGGTGCCAGGGACCGCGCGACCGTAGGAGCCATCCCCGACCCGCCCGCCGGCTGCCACCACATCGCCCCCGCGCGAATCAAACTGAGACAGCCCCCTGCGGACGCGGGTTTCGAGGGTGGCGCATCGATGGTACGACGACCGGCCCGTGCGTCGTTGGTGGAAGGGTTTCATGGCGTTGGCGATGGCGACGAGCGCTCTCGCGACGCCCGCGCGTGGCGCTGAGACGCTCGTGGTGCCGCCGCATGCGCGAGTGTTGGTGGTGGCACCGCATCCCGATGACGAGTCGCTCGGCGCCGGGGGGCTCATGCAGGCGACGCTCGCCGCCGGCGGGCGGGTGCACGTGCTCTTCATGACCAACGGCGACGGCTATCCCGAGGCCGTCGAGGTGGCGACCGGGCATCGCGAGCCGACCGCGTCCGACTACCGCGGCTTCGGCGAGCTCCGACGCGCCGAAGCCCTGGTCGCGCTCGAGCACTATCGCGTGCTGCCGTTGTCGGTGACGTTTCTCGGATTCCCGGACGGGGGCCTCGCGGAGATCTGGCGGCGCGGTCCGCACGTCCCGGCCTACGAGTCGCCCTATACGCGCGAGGACAATCCGCCCTATCCGCACGTCTTCGAGGCGGGCGCCCGCTACGTCAGCCGCGACCTCATTCATCTGATCGCGCGCATGGTGGCGCTCTCCGATCCCGATTGGATCGTGGTGCCGACGCCGCTCGACAATCACCCCGATCACTGCGCGACGTTCACGTTCGTCCTGGCGGCACTGAAGTCGCTGACGGCGGAGCCCGGCGGGACCGGCAAGCTGCCCGACCGGTTGCTGACGTATCTGGTGCATACGGCGCCCGGGTGGCCGCCGGCGCCGCAGACGCCGGGACCGCTCCCCGAGCCGACGACGATCTTCGCGCCGGCACGCTGGTACTCGCTTGCGCTCAGCGACGAGCAGGTGAAGCGCAAGACCGAAGCGCTCGCCACGCACCGGACGCAGGCCGCGGTGATGGAACCCTTGTTCCGTTCCTTCACGCGATCGAACGAGCTCTTCGGCGTGATCGAGCGCGCGCAGGTCGAGGCGCTGGTGCCGGGAACGCCGCCGTGTGGTCCCGAGCTGCCGACGCGGGCGGGGGGTGGTCCGGTGCCGAATCCGGGGCGCTAGCGTGCGCCGACGTCGCGCAGCCAGTCGAGCACGAACGGCCACGGGCCGTAGCCGGCGGCGATGTTGATGTGCCCGGCGCCCGGCATGATGCGGCAGGGGACGCTGAGCGTGCGCGCGACGTCCTCGAATTCCTCCGCGCTCGCGTAGTCGTCGTCGTCGCTGCCGACGAGCAGCGTCCGGTCTGCTAGCGGCGCCCACACCGCTGCCTTGCGGGGCGGTGGCAGGAAGCTGTCGACCGGCTCGAAGACCAGGAACGGCGACGGCGGCGCGACCAGCAGCGCGGCGTGGACGCCCGCCGACCCATGCTCGGTCAGCAGATGATCCACCGCCCAGCAGCCGAGGGAGTGACACACGAACGTGACGGGCTCGTTCCGCGCAGTGGCCGCGGCGACGACCTGCTGCAGCTCGCCGACCCAGACGTCCTTCTGCGGAGAGGCGGGGTCGGCGAGCGCCGGAAATGCGACCGCTGCCCCACGCTCGGCGAGGGTGGCAGCGGCCCAGCGCTGCCAGTGGCCGTCGCCCGATCCTTCGTAGCCGTACACGAACACGATCATGGCCGCGCATTCCTTTCTTCCCCACGGCCGGCTGTCAAGGCGGTGCCATGCGATCGCGCATGCGAGTCGGCGTGGGCGCGGCCACGCCCATCTCAAGCGGGAGCGCGCAAGTGCCGATACAGACGCCGGAGAGGAGCATGCATGCGTCCCCATATTCTAGTCGTTGACGATTCCGATGAGGTTCGGCTCTTGGCGTCGCGCATTCTCGAGCGCGAAGGCTATCAAGTGACCGCGGCGGACTCCGGCGTGAGCGCGCTCGAAGTTCTGCAGACCATGGTTCCCGACCTGGTCGTCTCCGACATCATGATGCCCGAGGTCGATGGCTATCGGCTCCTCGAGCGCATGCGCGAGGATGCCCGCCTGCTGGCGGTGCCGGTCATCTTCCTCTCCGCCCTCGGCGACGCGACCAGCCTCGAACGCGGCAATCGCCTCGGCGTCGAGCACTATCTCGTGAAGCCCTTCACGGCGAAGCAGCTCCTCGCCGTGGTGAGCGGCACGCTCCGGCGCTATGCCGAGCTCCGCCGCGTCCAGGTGATCAAGCGCGACGCCGCCAGCGAAGCGGCGCCGAAGCCGCTCGATTTCGAGATGACCGGCATCGCGCCGCTCGACGATCAGGTGGGCGGGCTCTGCCGCGGCCGTGTGTATCTCGGTCAGGGCGCCGGCGGCGGCGCCAAAGGCGTGTTCGCCGTCCAGTTTCTGCAGCGCTGTCTCGAGCGCGACGAAGGCGCGGTGCTCGTGACCACCGATCGCGTCGACACGGTGCTGTACGTCGCCAGCAGCGTCGGCCTCGATCTCCGCCCGCACGTGCGCTCGGGGAAGCTCGTCGTGGTCGGGCTCGCGGAGCGTTTCGAGTACGCGTTGGAGAGTCGGAACGACGTCGTGGCGCTCGCCGCCGAGATCGGCAGCTACGCGGCCGAGTGTCAGGCGTCGCGTATCGTCATCAACTCGATCCTCACGATCCTCTGCTCGGCGCCGCGTCTGGTGCTCTCGGCGCCGCTGATGACCGATCTCGTCGACGGCCTGGAGCGCACCGGTGCGACGACGCTCGTGCTCTCGGACGATCCCGTCACGCAGCAAGAAGAGCTCGCGAACGCCTACCTCAAACGCTCGTCGTTCGGGACGATCATGCTCGGGTCCGAGGCGCACGGTCGCGGCACCGGCGTGCTGCGCCTGGAACGCATGCACGGCGTCAACAGCCAGTCGTCGGACGGCCTGCCGTTCCGGGTGGCGTTCGGCACCGGTCTCGTGACCGTCGATCCGGCCGCGACGCCGCACGTCTACGACGAGCTCGATGAGCTGCGGCGTCACATCGCGGTCGAGATGGCGAGCGCGGACGACGAGGTCACCGGTCTGATGTCGACGATGGGCGGCGGGCTCCGCCTGCGCGACCCGTTCGTGCTGTTCTTGCGGGACTGCGTCGCGGCGGCCTTGAAGGCGACCGAGCGTTGCGCGCTCGTGGTCGCGCGTTTCCAATTCGCGGCCAACGGCGATCAGGCGATGCCGGCCTTCACGGCGCAAGACTTCGGCGAAGTCTTGGCCGGGCAGGAGATTCTCTGCTGGCTGAACCCGACCGAGGTCGTCGTCGTGGCGCTCGGCGGCGGAACGGAAGACGGCGTCGCGCTCGGCGAGCGATTGCAGACCTGGCTCGCGGCTCGCGGACAGGAGGTCGGCAGTCCGCTCGAGGGGTTTCGCTCGGCGGCGGCATCCTATCCCACCGACGGAGCCACCATCGACGAGCTGCTCGATGGTCTCGGTCGCACCCTCGGGAAGGGCGCCGAGTCGGGAACGTCCACGCAGGCCGTGGCGTAGGGCGATGCACGCCCGGATCGGACGCCGCGCCGCCGCGCTGGCGGTCGTCGTGCTCTTGGCGTCGCCGTGCCGCGGACGCGCGGCCGAATCGTGTGATCCGGCGGCGCCGCCGCGGGTGCGTGCGACCGTGCTCGCGCGCGCGAGCGCGTGCTATCTCGCGCACCGCTTGCCTGACGCGATCGCGCTCTATCGCGCGTGGCTTGCGCAGGACCCGAACGATCGCGCGGTGCGCGTCGAGCTTGCGCGCATGCTGACGGAGAGCAGCGATCTCGCTGGCGCCGAAGCGGAATACGACCGACTACTCGCCGGCGCTGGCAACGACACCGATCGCCGGGCACTGCACCGGGCCCGTGCCGACGTGCGCGCGTGGCGCGGGGAGCTCGTCCCGGCGATCGCGGAGTACCAAGGGCTGATCGCCGCCGACCCCGGCGACGCGGGCGCGCTGCTCGCCCTCGGGCTCGCCTACCAATGGTCGGGGATGCCAGCGGAAGCGGCGGTCTCGCTCGCGGCCGCTGTCGCAGCCGATCCCCAGAACGTCGAGGCCGAGAAGGCGCTCGCCGCCCTGAACGCGTCGCCGTCCCATCGCGCGTGGCAGGCCGATGCGGAGCGACGGGCGTATCCCGACGACGCTGCGCGCTGGGCGACGGCGGTGGATGCGCTCGCGTCGGCCGAGCAGTTCTCGGTGGCAGAGTCGCTGCTCACGAGCGCGCGTGAGCGGTGGCCGCGCGACGCACGCTTCCGCGGTCGCGAACGATTGCTGCAGGCCGAGCGGAAAGCGCGCGGGGCGGAACGGGTCGCGGCGGCGCGCGAAGCGCTCGCGGCGCATCCCGACGACGACCCGGCCCGCCTGACCCTCGCCGCCGCGCTCGCCGACCAGGGCGACTTGCCGGCCGCCGCTGCGCTCTACGACGAGCAGCTCCGCCGCCATCCTGACGACGCGACGACGCGCCGGCAGCTGGCGCGCACGCTCTCGTGGGCGGGCCGTAACGGGCGGGCCCTCGCCGAGTACGATCGGTTGGTCGCCGCGACGCCGGCCGACACCGAGCTCCGCATCGAGCAGGCCCGCGTGCTCGCCTGGGACGGGCAGCTCACCGAGAGTGCGCATGCGATCGCCGGCGTACGAGGGTCGGCGCCGGCGGCGGCGGAGCGCATGCTCGGCGACATCTACCGCTGGGGTGGCAACCGTGCCGCGGCCGCGCGCCACTATCGGGCCGCGACGCTCCTCGGTGACGGTGACGAGAACGCGCGCGCCGGGAGGCAGTTTCTCGCGAGCGAGAGCGGCATTGCCGAGACGCTCCCGACGTTCAACGCCTTGCAGGACTCCGACGGCTTCCATCAACGCCGGGTGACGGTCGGGGCGCGCCAGCGCCGCGGGCTCGCGACCGAGGTCGTGGCGGCCATCGTGCACACGGATTTCGAGCAGCACGGCAAGAATCTGCGCGTCGATCGTGGACGGTTCAGCCTGCTGCGCGATCTCGACGACCGCTGGCGGATCGCGGCGACATGGGCCCCCGGCGTCTACGACGAGGATCGCACCCGGCACGGGGCGACCGTCGAGCTCACGCGCGTGTTCGGACCCGAGAGTCAGGTGACGGTCGGCTATGATCACTACGACCTGATCGACGAGGTCCTGACGCTCGCCTCCGCCGATCAGCGGATCCTGAATGCCAATCGCGGCCGCATGGCCGCGCGCCACGTCCTGCCCTGGCGGTTCGAGGCGGCCGGCAACGCCAGCGTCGCGGACTACTCCGACGGCAACCGCCTGGTGGCGCTGCAGGCGTCGCTCGCCCGCCGCGTGCTGCGGCGCCCGGGCGTCACGCTCAAAGTGGATGCCGGCTACCTCGGCAATGCGGCCCGGAGCGACCTGTACTGGGATCCGAAGCGCTACGCGACGCAGGGTCTGACGGCGGTGCTGCGCCAGGACATCGTGCCGAAGATGAGCGTTCAGCTCGAAGCCCGGGTCGGGTACGGCCAGGAGGAGGGGCAGGGCTCGCTCGAACGCAGCTTCGGAGCGACGCTTGCCATCGCCGAGATGGTGGGGATCACCGCCGAGGTCGGCTATCGCTACGGCGAGACCGGTCGCGTCGGGAACGTGAGCGGCGGCGGCGGCAGCGGCTACGTCGCGCACAGCGGCACGTTCGCACTGCGCTACCGCTTCGGAGCCTCATGATCGCCGAGCGCCCGTCACGGATGTTTTCGCTGCTCTTCGTGGCAGCGAGCGTCGGCGTGGTCGTGGGGAGCGTCGTGCTCTACCTGTCCGTGCTCCGCGAGGATTACTACTCGATCGACAACGCGATCGTGAATCTCTCGGTGTCGGCACTGCTCTGCTTCCTGATCTTGTTGATCCTGCGCTACTTCGTGATGCTCTGGTTCGCGTTTCTCGCGCACCTCGAATCCTCGAGTGACGCCGATGTCGACGCGTATCCGCCGCTCGTCTCGATCCTGGTGCCGGCCTACAACGAGTCGGTCTGCATCGCGAGCTCGATCCGCTCCCTCGCTGAGCTCGACTACCCCAACAAAGAGATCATCGTCATCGACGACGGCTCGACCGACGACACCTATTGGTGCGCGCTCGAAGAGGGGAAGCGCACCCGCGGCGTTTCCGTCCGCGTGCTCAGCCAGCGGAACGGCGGCAAAGCGAGCGCCTTGAACCACGGCATCGGTGAGGCCCAGGGCGCGTTCGTGCTGTGCGTCGACGGAGACTCGAACTTGGCGCCGCAGAGCCTGCGCGAGGGGATGCGCCACTTCGGCGACCCCAACGTCGTTGCGGTCGCCGGCAACGTCAAAGTGGTGAACCGCCGCAACCTGCTCACGTGGCTGCAGGCCCTCGAGTACGTCGAGGGCCTGAACCTGGTGCGGAGCGCGCAAGCGTTCTTTCGCGCGGTGAACATCATTCCGGGTCCGCTCGGCATCTTTCGCCGCGACGCCCTGCTCGCGGCCGGCGGCTACTCGGGCGCGACGTTCGCCGAGGATTGCGATCTCACGCTCACGCTCCTCGAGCAGGGCTGGAAGATCAAATACGAGCCGCGCGCGATCGCCTTCACGGAAGCGCCCGAGGAGCTCTTTCCGCTGCTGAAGCAGCGGTACCGCTGGACGCGCGGCATCCTGCAGGCGCTCCGCAAGCACCGTCAGATCCTCTTCACGCGCGGGCATGGATTCGGGACGCGGATCACGATCGCGTACATGATGTTCGAGGCCGTGCTGTGGCCGGCCATGAACGTCTTCGCCAACGCGTTTCTGCTGCTGATCGCCGTGCAGTACGGCACCACGCGCCTCTTGGCCCTCTGGTGGCTGCAGCTCACGCTGCTCGACGCGATCGGCGCGCTCTTTGCCGTCGCCGCGGAGAAGGAAGACCTCCGTCTCGTGCCGTACTCGGTGATCTACCGCATGAGCTACATCCTGCTGATCGACATCTGCAAAGTGCTGGCGACCTTCGAGGAGCTCGCCGGCGTGCGGATGGGCTGGGGGAAGCTCGAGCGTCTCGGACGTCTGTCGACCTGAAAGAGCCGGAGAAGGAAGGCCATGGATCTCGTACCGATTCTCGCAACCGTCGTGTTGATTGCGACGCTCTCGACACTGGTGCTCGGCGTGCTGTCGTATTTGGCCTTTCGTGCGCGTGACAACCGTCGTCCGCGTCAGGCGGCCGAGCCGCCGCGCAAGGTCTTCTTCGTTCGCCTCGGATTGCCGGAGGCGGCGGGGTCGGGTCCCGTCTCCGAGCACTGAGGACGCGCATGCGGCCCGTGAGGCTCGTCTTCGCAGTGGCGGTGACCGTCGTCGTGGTGAGCGCCGCGGCGTTGGTCTTCCTGTCGATCATGCGGGGGCGCACCAGGGAGAACGCCGTGGCGGCACTGCCGCCGCCCGCGCTGTCGACGACCGAGGCGGTCGGCGCGGGTCCGACGGTACTGCTGCTGCGCGCTGAGGCGACGGCTCGCCACTTCGCGACCGTCCCCGGTGCCGCCGCCGACGCGTACGACCGTCGCGTCGCCGACTGGCGCCGCCGCCTCGAGGCCGCGGGTGCCCGCGTACAGGTGCTCGACGAAACGGCGTTGATCGACGCGCTCGCGTCGGTACGTGACGCGCTCGCTCCGGGTGTGGTCGTCGTGGCGCCGTCCGCCGCCGCGCTCCACGACGATACGATCGCCGGCATCGTCGCGGCCGTCGATGCCGGGTCGGGACTGATCGCGACCTGGGCCTTCGGTCTCTACGACGCGGAAGGCGGCTGGCGCGGCTATGCGCCGCTCGCCACGCTCGTCGATGCCGAGCCGCTCACCGCCGAGGCGGCCGGCGGCGAGGCGCCGCGCTACGTCGCGTTGCACGGGCAGACCAGCGTGACGGTCGGCCTGCCGGCGGGCGCACGGCTCGAGATCCAACCCTACGACCGGCCGTTGCCGCTCGCCACGAAGGCCGCGGTCGGCGACTTCGTCGATTGGGCCATGCTCGTGCGCGGCGCGGGTGACGTGACGTCGCAGCAGACTGCGGTTGCGCGCGCGACCCGCGGGCGCGGCCGGGTCGTCTGGATGAACTTCGAGCCCGGCGCCGTGGTGGGCGGCGGACCGGCCGCCGATCGGGTTACCCGTCTCGTGGAGAATGCCCTCGCATGGACCGGTCGGGTCGCGCGCGGCGACCTCGAGACGTGGCCGGGCGGCGCGCGCGCTGCCGCGGCCATCGGGCTCGACGCCGAGCACGAGTTCGAAAAGGGCACGGCGATCGCGGCTCGGCTCGCGGCTTCGAACGTTCCATTCACGACCTTCGTGCTGACGAAGCTCGCCGACGCGCATCCGGACACGGTGCAGGCGCTGGCGGCGACGAGCGAGCTCGCGTCACACACCCACGACCATCGCGCGCTCAGCGATCAGGATGAGGACGGCCAGCGCGCCCAGCTGATCGAGAGTCGTGCCGTGCTCGCCGATCTCACCGGCCGCGAGATCGTCGGGCTGCGTCCCCCCGAGGAGCGCACCAACGGCGACACGCTGAACGCGCTTGCGTCCACCGGCTACCATTGGGTGGTCGGCTGGCGCGACAAGGACTGCGCGGAGCCGTGGGTGCTGCAGGCCTACGGCAAAGCGGTCGTGGTACTGCCGCGCATTCCCCACGACGACTACGAGTACGTCGTCCGCCGCCCGGGCGAGGACGTGGCGAGCGCGTGGGCGTCGATGCGATCCGACCTGCAACAGGTGCGGCGTCTCGGCGGCTTTTATTTCTTCGACTTTCACACGCAGTTCTGGGACGCCCCGGCGATTCGCGCCGGCGTGCAGCACCTGACGGGTCTGCGCAATCTGCCCACGGTGTGGCTCGCGACGGTCGGGGACGTGGCCGCCTGGTGGCGCACCCGCTCGCGCGCGGCCGTCCGCATCGCGAGTGCCGGCGACGACGCCGTCACCGTCGAGCTCGCGAGCGGCACGGCCGCCCCGAGCATCGGGGTCACGGTCTACGTTGCCGGTGATCCGGGACGGTGGATCGTAGAGTCCGTGCAGGGCGATGCACCGACGATCACCGTCGTGGCCGGGTCGGACGACGCCGTGCGCTTGGAGTATCGTGACGTGACCGCCGGAGCCCGTCGCATCGCACGACTCCGACGGGGTTAGCGGCTAGGGAGCGCAAGCAACGACCTCGGCGCGAAGCGCGCGGCCGAGCGAGAATCCCTCGCATCGATAGACCCCTCGCGGTCAGGGCGTCGGCGTCGTGGTCGGCGTCCGGGTGCGGGTCGGCGTTCCCGTCCGTGTCGTCGTCGGGGTCAGGGTCGGCGTCGTCGTGCGGGTCCGGGTCGGCGTGAGCGTCGGCGTCGGTGTTGCCGTGCGCGTGAGGGTCGCGGTGGGGGTCCGCGACGGCGTGATGGTGGCCGTGCGGGTGGCGGTGCGTGTCGGCGTGCGCGTCGGGGTGACCGTGCGCGTCGCCGTCGCCGTCGGCGTGCGCGTCGGCGTGCGGGTGGCCGTGCGCGTCGTGGTCGGGGTCCGCGACGGCGTCGCGGTACGCGTCATGGTCGCCGTCGGTGTGCGTGTCGGCGTGCGGGTCGGGGTGCGCGTCGGCGAGGCCGTTCTGGTCGGGGTCCGCGTCGGCGTCTTCGTCGGGGTCGGCGTCCTGGTCGAGGTGGCAGTTGCCGTCCGCGTGGGCGTCGGCGACCGGGTCTTCGACGGCACGACGGTGATCGTCGGCGTCACCGAGCCGGTCGGCAGGATCGTCTGGGTCGGGATCGGTGTCGGCGTGCGCGTCGGCGTGCCCGCCGTGCGGGTCCGTTGCGACAGCGCGGCGTACGCACTGAGGATCCCGTGCTCACGGATCGCAAACAGGATGTCGAAGCGCTCGGCGGAAAAGCCGGACGGGAAGTGCACATTCACGGTGATCTCGTTGGCACCGGGGACGAGCGGGACCTCGTAATAACCGGCGAGCGGGGCCGTGCCGATGCGGGTGGCGATGATGAGCGTCGCGGCGTCGGGATCGACCGCGGCGACGTCGACGGCCGCCGCATTGGCCAGCGTGTAGAAGACCGTCACGGTGTTCGTGCCGCCCGCATCGGCCGTCGTGTTGCCGGCGAGATTCGTGATGGCGGCGGGCGCGTTCGTCGCGGGAACCGGCGGCGGCTCGACGACGAGGAGCGCGGTCGTCCCGTCCGGACCGGTGGCGCCCCGGATCAGGTCGACGGAGGGCACCGGGCAGGCGACGGTCGCGATCAGATCGGCGGAGGCCCGGAGCGTGTTCACGCCGTCGGTCACCGAGACGCTGCCGCTGTGATCGAGATCGCAGACGAGAGTGGAACAGCTGCTCGCGAGCCCGGCCGCGGCGCGCAGCACCAGGACGCCGTCCGTGACGCTGATCGTGCCGTCCCGGTTGGGATCGGCGCAGCGCTGGGTGCCGGCGACCTCGTAGCGTGCGACGGCGAAGGCGTTCGTGACGGTCGTTCCGGCCACGACCAGGTTGCCGTCGCTCTGCACGACGACCGCTGCGGCGGTGCCCCCGGGAGTGAACGTCGTCCCGCCGTTGCCGAATCCGGCGTCGAGCGTGCCGTCGTGCCCGTAGCGGGCGATCACGAAGCTCGGGACGCCGTCGATCTCGGCCTCGCCGGCAACGACGTAGCGACCGTCGCCCTGGCGCGCGAGCGCGCGACCGGCGCCGACGGGTGTCGTGACCCGGCCGCCGGCGCCGAAGCTCTCGTCGAGCGTGCCGTCGGGAAGGTAGCGCGCGAGCGCGAGCTCGAACGCTTCCCCCGTGAAGGTCGAGCCGGCGGCGACCAACCGGCCGTCGTCCTCGCGCACGAGCGCGCGGGCCTCGTCGAACGGTCCGAAGCTCGTGATCACGATGCCGCCGTCGCCGAAGGCGTCGTCGAGCTCCCCGTTGGTCCGATAGCGCGCCAGCACGAAGGCGTTGGCGCCCCCGGGGCCGAGCTGCGCGGTACCGGCGACGATGATGAAGCCGTCCGGCTGCACGAGCACGGCGTGGGCCACGTCGGTGCCGCCGGCGATGTCGGTGGTCATGGTGCCGCCCCGGCCGAACGAGCCGTCGAGTGCGCCGTTCGCGAAATAGCGGGCGAGGACGAAGTCACCGAGGCCTTCACCGACGCCGGCGACGACGATGCGGCCGTCGGGCTGAATGGCGACGGCCTCGGCGCGCTCGGATCCGGGCGCGACCGTCGTGCTGACGCGGCCGCCCGTGCCGAAGCCCGCGTCGAGCGTGCCGTTCGGGAGATAGCGGAAGAGCGCGAGCTCGCGGTCGCCGGCGCGGACCGCGGCGACGGCGCCGGCGGCGACGATCGTGCCGTCGCTCGCGAGCGCGAGCGCGTGGACGCTGTCCTCGAACGGGCCGAACGTTCGCGTAATGCCGCCCGCGCCGAAGGTGCCGTCGGGGACGCCGGCGGCGGTGTAGCGGACGAGCGCCACGTCGAGATCGTCGGGATCGAAGCCGCCGCCGGTGGTGCCGGCGACGACGAGCCCGCCGTCGGGCTGCAGCACGAGCGCGGTCAGTGCGTTCGGCACGCCGCCGACGGCCGTGGTCACGACGCCGCCCGTGCCGAAGCCGGAGTCGAGATCACCCGGGGACGCCAGCACGAGGCCGGCGATCAGCAGCGCGATCGCGGTCGCGCCGAGGGCCAGGGCCCAACCACCGCCATGCGGACCCGACAACGGGCCACTGCTCCGCCATGCTACCGCCACATCCACCACCCCCAGCGCGGACGCTATCGTCGCACTGCGGGCACCGTCAAACGAAAACGTCCCGCGCGCTGACCGGAGACCTCGCATGGCGCGCGTGGTGTCAGGTGCAGCGCTGGCTCGACGGCGCCGAGTGTGCTCCAAAGCCCGGCGGAGGGATCGTATGGGACGGGTCGTGCTCGTGATCGTGGGAGCAATGCTGGCTGCCGGCTGCCTGTCGTCGGATCCGCCGTCCGGAAGCCCCGAGGCGCTCCGGCGGGCGCAGTCGATGGTGCCGGCGGATACGCGTCTCGCGGGGCTCTACGCTCAATCGTGCAAGCAGTGCCACACGCTCGCCGACTCGGGCGCGCCGCTGACCGGCGACCGTACGGCCTGGACGCCGCGCTGGGCGAAGGGCGTCCCGACGCTGCTGCAGAGTACGGTGAACGGGCTCGGCGGCATGCCGGCTGGTGGTCAGTGCTTCGGGTGCAGTGCCGCCGACTACGAGGCGCTGATCCACTTCATGGCGGATCGGTAGGTGGCGGCCATGCCGGCAGCGGACACCGGCGCGGCCGTCTCGCGGCGCTCGGTGCTGAAAGGGGCGCTGCTCGCGGGCGCCGCAGGAGCCGGCGGTCTCGCGACGCCGGGCTGCCGCCGCGACGTCGAGCCCCCGGGCCCGCCCGTGCAGGACGCGACCGGGCACCTGGTGTGGCGCAATTGGTCGGGGCTGCAGCACTCCTATCCCGTCGAGCGGGCGAGCCCGGACAGCGAAGCGCGCGTGGTCGAGATGCTGAAGACGGCGCCCGTGCCGATCCGTCCCGTCGGCGCGGGGCACTCCTTCACGGCGCTCGTCCCGACGGCGGGCACGCTCGTCACCCTCGACGGCCTGACCGGCCTCGTCGGCCACGACGCGGCGACGCGGCAGGCCACGTTTCGCGCCGGGACGCGCCTCGGCGACATCGGTCCGGCCCTCGCGGCGATCGGCCAGGAGATGCCGAACCTGCCCGACATCAACAAGCAATCACTCGGCGGCGCGCTCGGCACGGGCACGCACGGGACGGGGCAGGGCTTCAAGGCGCTCCACGGCGACGTCGTGGCGCTCCGGATCGCGACGCCGAAGGGCGTGATCGTCGAGTGCGACGCGACCCGTGACGCGCACATCTTCCACGCCGCGCGCGTCGGGCTCGGGGCGTTCGGGATCGTCACGCAGGTGACCTTGCAGAACGCCGCTCTCACGCGCGTGAGGAAGCGCGTCGAGATCCGCAAGGCCGACGACGTGATGACCGAGTGGCCGACCCTCGTCACCCAGCACCGCAACGTCGAGTTCTTCATCCTGCCGTTCACCGGCCTCGCCGCCGTCATCACCGTCGACGAGACGACCGAGCCGCTGCACCCGCGTGGGCCGGACGTGGATACCGAGGTGCTGATGGACCTGAAGCGCCTGCGCGACTGGACGGGATTCTTCCCGCCGCTCCGGCGCTGGGTGGCGCAGATGGCGCTCGCGGGCCAGCACGCGGAGGAGGCCATCGACGAGGGGTGGAAGCTGCTCTCGAACGAGCGGCCGGTGCGCTTCAACGAGATGGAGTACCACCTGCCGTTCGACGCGCAGATGCCGGCGCTGCGCGAGGTCGTCGCGACGATCGAACGGCACCGCTCCGACGTCTTCTTCCCGATCGAAGCCCGCGTGATCGCGCCCGACGACGCGTGGCTTTCGCCGTTCCACGGCCGGGCGTCGGGATCGATCGCGGTGCACGCGTACTACCAAGACGAGCACGCGTTCTTCTTCGAGCTGATCGAGCCGATCTTCCGGCGCTACGACGGACGCCCGCATTGGGGCAAGCTCAACAGCCTGAAGGCGGCCGACTTCGCCACGCTCTATCCGCGCTGGGCCGACGCGTGCGCGGTGCGGGCCTCGCTCGACCCCGAGGGCCGCATGTTGAATCCCTACCTGCGCGCGGTCTTCGGCGCGTGACGACGGTGCCCGCCGTGAGCCGGCTCGACGCGCGCCAGCGCTACGAGCGTCGCATGTTCGGCTGGTCGGACAACACGTCGGCCGACGGATTTACGCACACGGTCCGACTCGAGGACGACGAGCACAGTGTCGAGCTGGTGGCGGATTGTACGGTGGCGCCGGCCTACGAGATGCGGACGGTCCACGCGCGCGTGCTCGCCGGGGACGTCGCACCGGACGCGCTGGCGGGGGTCGCGCGTCTTGGCGGAACGCGCATGGTCGGCGGCTTCGGGCGTCGGCTCGCGGAGCTCGTGGGGCAGGGCGCGGGCGCGCCGCTCGTGATCGACGCGGCGATCGAGGTGGCCCGTCTCGCGCGCCAGGTCGCCAAGATTCCCGCCGCGATCACGGCGCCGATCGCGGCCGACGACGGGGCTGCCTGCCGACAGCTCGACATGACGAGCTGGGCCGATCTGCCGGGCTCGTGTTTCACGTACAGCCCGGCCGCGGACGCGCTGCTCGCGACGCGTGCGGTGACGCCGACCCTGCCGCCGACGTTCTACAGCCCGGCGCCGGGAGCGACGCGCGTCTTCGTTCGGCGCAAGCTCGCGCGCCTCGTCCGCACCGGCACCCGGCTGCACCTCTTCTCGTCGATGCACGACGACGTGCACGGCTTCGACGTGCACTACGAGATCGACACCGTGAGCGGCACCATCGTCGCCGCCGACTCGATCACGTCGCGGCTCCCGTACCGCGGCCTCTGCGACGAGCCGCAGGCGCGCGTGCGGTCGATGATCGGCGAGTCGGTCGACGCGCTGCTGCGGAAGCGCAGCCAGACGCTCCTCGGCGGCGAAGCGGGTTGCGCGCAGCTCTTCGACCTGACCGGCGACGTGTTGAAGCTCCTGCAGGCCTGACAAAGGAGGCATCCGATGGCCGACGATCCCGGGCTCTTCGAGATCATGTACTCGCTGCGCTCGATGCGCCGCCTGAAGCCCGACCCGGTTCCCGACGCGCTGATCTGGAAGATCCTCGATGCGGCGACGCGGGCCCCGAGCGGCGGCAACACGCAGCCCTGGCGCTTCCTCGTGATCCGCGACGCCGCGACCAAGCGGTTCATTCAGGAGCGCTACAAGCGCGGCTGGGAGCGTTACGTGCAGGCCAACCTGCAGGCCGCCGCCGACGCGCCCGTGCCGCCGACGGCCGACGAGGCGGCAGCACGCGTGAAGATGGTCACGGCGGCCACGCACCTCGCCGATCATCTGCACGAGGCGCCCGTCATGGTGCTGGTCTGCATGCAGCCGCGGGCGATGAACCTGCCGCCCGATCCGGAGAGCCAACCGCCGAGCCCGGCCGCCCTCTACGCGTCGATCTTTCCGGCCGTGCAGAACCTCCTGCTGACGTGCCGGGCCCTCGGCCTCGGCGCGACGCTCACGACCCTGCATCTGCTCTACGAGCAGTCGATCAAGGATCGGCTCGGCATCCCGGCGGAGATCCAGAGCGTGGCGCTCGTGCCGGTCGGCTGGCCGGTCGGCACGTTCGGGCCGGTGACGCGCGCCCCGATCGAGACAGTCACGTTCTGGGACGCGTGGGGGACGACCCGCACGCGCTGAGCTGTGCGCGTGTCCGGAATCAGTCCGGCGACGAGCCGCGCGGGAAGACGGTGATGCCACGGCCCGGACAGCGATCGCGACCGCCGTCCCGGCAGGCGCGCGGTTGGAGCTCCTTGTCGAGGCAGATCCGAATCTCGCGCAGCGCCTTGCCGTCACACACGACCGCCAGACGGTCGGGCTTCAGCGTCGGATTGGCGGCGATGAAGGCGCGTTCGATCGCGCCGAGCGTCGTGACGGTGGTCGCGCGGATCGTGCGATAGGCCGGCGGAATCGTGAAGCGCTCGTAGGCGGTGCGGACGGCGCGAAAATACTGCGCGGGGCTCTGTCCGCTGCACGAGCCATGCGCCTGCCACTCGTGCCGGATCAGTCCCGCGCTCGGCATGAGATCGAGCATGCCCTTCACGACCGCGTTGCTCGGCCCGCCGCTGTGCCGACACGCGGTCGGGTTGGCGCCGTAATCCGCTTGCGGCCAGAGCCCGTGCACGATGAACCCGTTCGCGGTGCCACACTCGTGGGAGCCGCGTTCCTTGGGATGCGTGCGACAGTGTTGCGGCGACCAGGAGAGCGCCAGTACGTAGGCGTCGAAATCCCCGGGCTCGGTCGCCGAGGTCGCGCGCCGCGCGACGACCTCCGACGGCAATCCGACCAGCGACGCGGCGACGAGGACCCCGAGTATGGCGAGCAAGCGCACGGGCGACTCTACGCCGCGCTCGCGCCCGCCTTCAATCGGAGGTGCGCCCTTGGCGCCCGCCGCGGGGCCCGACCCTCCGCGACCCCCTTGCGCACCCCGGGCCGCGTGCGCATGCTCGTCGGAAGCTCATGCCCCGCGTCCCGAAGACTCAGATGCAGTTCTCGTTCACCTACATCGCAGTGGCGATGGCGGTGCTCTTTCTGCTGCAAGGCTTGTTGCTGCGCCCGAATCCCGTGGGCCAGACGTACAGCCGCTTTCACGAGCTGCTCGACCAGGGGCAGATCGCCGAGGCGCTGATCGGTGCCGACCGCATCCAGCTGCGCGTGAAGCCCGACACCAAGCTCACCGAGGACGAGGAGAAGGCGATCGACCGCAACCAACCGCTCGCGGCGCGCTGGGCCGGCGCCGAGGTGGAGCGCGTGTTCGAGGTCACCCGCATTCCGGGCGTCGACGACAAGACGCTGCTGGAAGAGATGATCCGGAAGGACGTCCAGTTCGCCGGCCGCATCGAGAACACCTTCTGGCGCGACCTCATCGTCGGCTGGATCTTGCCCATCGGCATCATGATGTTGATCTGGGGCTTCGCGTCGAAACGGCTGATGCAGGGCGGGATCGGACAGGCGCTCACACTCGGCAAGAACCGCGCGCGCATCTACAGCGAGCAGGACATCAAGGTCCGCTTCGACGACGTCGCCGGCATCGAGGAAGCCAAGAGCGAGCTGATCGAGGTCGTGAGCTTCCTGCAGACGCCGGAGCGTTATCAGCGTCTCGGCGCGCAGATCCCCAAGGGCGTGCTGCTCGTCGGTCCGCCCGGCACCGGCAAGACCCTGCTCGCGCGCGCGATCGCGGGCGAGGCGGGCGTGCCGTTCTTCTCGATCAGCGGCTCCGAGTTCGTCGAGATGTTCGTCGGCGTCGGCGCGGCGCGCGTCCGCGACCTCTTCGAGCAAGCGAAGACGAAGGCCCCGTGCATCATCTTCATCGACGAGCTCGACGCTGTCGGCAAATCGCGCAGTGCCGGACCCGGCGGCATGGGCCGGCACGACGAGCAGGAGCAGACGCTGAATCAGTTGCTGGTCGAGATGGACGGTTTCGACGCGTCGAAAGGCGTGGTGCTGTTGGCGGCGACGAACCGGCCCGAGGTGCTCGACTCGGCGTTGCTGCGCGCGGGGCGCTTCGACCGGCGCATCGTCGTCGAGCTTCCCGACGTGCGCGGCCGCGTGAAGATCCTCGACGTACACATGAAGAAGATCCGCCACGTCCCGGGCCTCGACGTCCACAACATCGCCGCCCGGACGCCCGGCTTTTCGGGCGCGGACCTCGCGAACTTGGTGAACGAGGCGGCGCTGCTCGCTGCGCGTCACGAGCACGACCAGGTCGACGCAAGCGATTTCGAGGAGGCCGCCGATCGGCTGACCGCCGGCATCGAGCGCCGGAGCCGCGTCCTCTCCGTCGACGAGAAGAACATCGTGGCGCACCACGAGGCCGGCCATGCGCTCGTCGCCGCGCTCGTGCCGAATGCCGACCCCGTTCACAAGATCACGATCATCCCGCGCTCGATGGGTTCCCTCGGCTTCACGATGCAGCTCCCGCTCGAGGACAAGTCGCTGCAGAGCAAGCCCGAGCTGGAGGATCGCCTCGCCGTGCTGCTCGGCGGCCGTGCGGCGGAGGAGCTGATCTTCGGCCAGATCACGACCGGCGCCCACAACGACATCGAACGGGCCACCCAGATCGCCCGCCACATGGTCTACGAGCTCGGCATGAGCGAGCGTCTCGGCCCGGTCAGCTACCTCGCCCCCGGCGGCACGCGCTATCTGATGACGGGCGACGCCTTCGGTGGTCGCGGTATCCCCGTCAGCGAAGCGACCGCGCAGCTCCTCGACAGCGAGGTGACCGCGTTCGTTCACCGCGCCCACGAACGCGCCGGCGCCATACTGAGCACCCATCGCCCGGGCCTGGAGCGCCTGGCGGTGCGCCTCCGCGAACGCGAGACGCTCGACGGCGAGCAGCTGAAGGAAGCTCTCGCCGACGCCAAAGTCACGACCACGCCGTCGACGGCGCGGGCCGCGAGCTAGTTTTCGTCCTTCGCGCCGCCTGTTGTCATCTGCGTGGGGGGAGCGCGGGGCATCGCCTCTCCGGCTCCGCAGATGGCGCGCCCGCACCGCTCAAGGGCACCTTTCGCAGGGGCTCGTGCGCCATCGAGTCGCCTCCGAGGCGATGCCCCACGCTCCTCACATCAGCAGCGGCGCGATGATTAGAAAGAAAAGGCCACAAAACCCAAACGAGACGGCAACGTCTCGCGTCTTCACCCAGTGGAAACCGCAGTGACGTATCGCCGCACGCAGCGCGCAGCGACGGTGCGTCGGGGGGCGTGAGGTGTCGCCTCGTAGGCGACTAGATCGGGCACGAGTCCCTGCGAAAGGTGCCCTTGAGCGGCGCGGGCGCCCGATCTGCGGAGCCAACGAGGCGACACCTCATGCCCCCCGCCGCCACGCCGATCGAGCGCGCCTTTGCCTTACCGAGAATGAGCCGTCACGGCCCAGGGACGATCTTGAAAATCTCGCCGTCGAACCCGCCGGAGCCGTAGTCGACGATGGAGACCTCGCCGCGGGCGTCCTCGCCGAACGACGAGACGCCGCCGATGGAGCGGACGTCCGGGGCTGCGCGACGAAAGAAGCCCGCCAGCCATGCGTCTTGCCTGACGAGCAGCGCGCGTGTCGGAACCCAAGCGGCGTGCGTGACGAAAGGGCGATCCCGTGCGGACCAAAGTCACGAGCAGCGTCGGGTTGGTCGTCGCCGCATCGGCGATGGCCTTCGTCGTGTGCGAAGCGTTGGCGCGCTTCTGGGTCGCAGTCGGGGTCGCGGGCGCGGCGGTCGAACGGCGGGAATTCCTCAAGGCGATCCCACCCGAGATCGACGACTCGGGCGGGTACGCGGTTCACCCGTTTCTCGGCTACACGTTCACACCCGGAGGGCGCGGGGCGAACCAGCAGGGTTTCTTCGGGCCGGAGCTGCCATACCGCAAATCACCCGACGAGCTCGTGGTGGGCGTCTTCGGCGGGTCGGTCGCGATGCAGGCCTCCCTCGAAGGTGGCCACATCCTGAGCGAGGCGCTCGCACCAGCGGCGGCAGCGCGGGGCTACACGCACGTCCGTGTCCTGTCCTTCGCGGTCGGTGGATGGCGCGCGCCGCAGCCGTTCATTGCGCTCGCGCACTTCGTGTCGAGCGTCGACGTCGCGATCGTCCTGGATGGCTTCAACGAGGTCATTCATCTCGGCACCGACGCGCTCGACCACTTCCCTGCGGCGTTCCCGTTTCGCGAGGTCTATGCGCCCCTCGTGCGCGGCCTCGGGTCGCCCGACGAGGTCGTGCGGCGGGCGCAGCTCATCGCAGCGAATCGCCACGCCCTGCGCGTGACCAAACGATTCGGGCGCCCGCCGCTGCGCTGGAGCTTGCTGGCCCACCTCTACTGGCGCGGGGTGGCGCGGCGCTATCAGGAGCGAGCGACGCTGCTGCGCTGGGAAGCGCACCAGGCCATCGCGCCGCAGTGGCGCGACGTCGAGCCGGTCGTCGCCGGCGACTACGGCGCCAAGCGCGACGCCTATCTCGCGTTCTACGCCGATCTCGTGCGCGACGCCGATGCGGTCACGCGCCGGCATGGGAAGCCCTTTTTCCACTTCGTGCAACCGAACCAATACGACCGCGGGTCGAAGCCGCTCAGCGAGGAGGAAGCAGATCGGCGCGTGACGAACGTCGGATGGTTCGACGTCGTGACGCCGTCATACCGCCGGCTCGAGGTCCTCACCGAGACGCTTCGCGCCGAAGGGGTTGCGAGTGTCTTCCTCGGGCACATCTTCGGCGACGTCCCGGAAACCGTTTACAAGGACGACTGCTGTCACCTGAACGAGCGCGGACTCGGCATCATGAATCGGATCATCGCCGAGACGATCGTGGAATCGGGTGTCCTCGCGACCCTGCCGCCACCGCCCACGATCGGCAACGGCGGTCTTCCATCCGATCAGCCGATGTCCTCGGTGGAAACCGTCAGCGCGCAGCGACGGTGCGTCGGGGGGCGTGAGGTGTCGCCTCGTAGGCGACTAGATCGGGCACGAGCCCCTGCGAAAGGTGCGGCGCGGGCGCCCGATCTGCGGAGCCAACGAGGCGACACCTCATGCCCCCCGACGCCGCGCCGATCGCGCGCCGCCTTTGATCTAAGACCGAGCCGTCAAGCCCCAGGGACGATCTTGAAAATCTCGCCGTCGAACCCGCCGGTCCCGTAATCGACGATGTAGACCTCGCCGCGGGCGTCCTCGCCGAACGACGAGACGCCGCCGATCCCGAAGCCGCCGGTTGCGGGGTCGAGGTCGGCGCTGCGCGACGTGACGTTCTGCGCGTTGCCGCCACTCACGCCCTGGAAGCTGTTGATGAACCCGCTGCCGAAGTCACCGTAGAAGTAGACGCCTTGCATGCCGGACATCGCGCAACCGCGGTAGACGTAGCCGCCGGTGACCGAGCTGCCGAACGCGTGCGAGCCGCACGTGGCGTTGTCGTTGCTCAGGCTGTGACAGTACTCGAGCGCCGGGTCGACCATGCCGCTCGGAAGGGGTGGGCAGGTGGGATCGCCGCTTTCGGAATGGCAATGCCGGCCCTCGACGAGATCCCAGCCGTAGTTCAAGCCGGCGGGAACGGGCGCGGAGACGACGTTGATCTCCTCGAACTTATTCTGGCCGACGTCGCCGAGGTAGAGGTCGCCCGTGCCGCGGTCGAAGCTGAAGCGCCACGGATTGCGGACGCCCTTCGCCCAGATCGCATCGAGCGGATCGACGGGCGGGTTGTCGACGTCGATGCGGTACATCTTGCCGAAGAAGTCGGTGTCGTCCTGGCCAGCCTCGAGCGGATCGTCGCCGGAGCCGCCGTCGCCCATGCCGAGGTACAGCATGCCGTCGGGACCGAAGGTGATCATGCCGCCGTTGTGATTCCCGTACGGATCGTCGGCGCCGGTGAGGATGACGGTGCCCGAGTTGCTCGCGAGGTCGGGATTGCCGCTGACGCCGTACTCCGCGATCACGCTGTGGCCCGCGGCGCCGCCGCCGCTCGCCGTGTAGCTGACGAAGAAGCGGCCGTTGTTCTCGTAGTCGGGATGGAACGCGAGCCCGAGCAGGCCCTGTTCCGATCCGGGACCGCCGTTGGCCAGGGACTCGATGTTCAGGAACGGGGTCGGGAGGAGCACGCCGTTCTTGATGACGCGGATGCGCCCGGCCTGCTCGATGACGAACAGGCGATTCGGATCGAGAGGCGGCGCGCTGACGAACAGCGGCGCTTCGAGCCCCGACGCCACCCGGATCGAGTGGATGTCGGTGCCGCCCGTCGCGGGAACGCCGGCGCAGATGGCGGAGGTGTTCTCGAGCTGACAGCTCGCCGAGCAGCCGTCGCCGCCCGTGATGCCGCCGTCGTCGCATTCCTCGCCGCCGGTCGCGATGCCGTCGCCGCAGATGGGCGGCGTGCAGTTCGGCGGCGCGGCCGCGTTCTTGGCCTGGACCTTCGCGACTTCGTTCTTGGTGAACTGCGTGAAGTTGCCGCAGTAGGTTTCACCGCCGATCGCGAAGCGCACGGCGACGGCAACCTGCGGCTGCGTGACGGCGTAGGGCCAGTTCGGGCCGCCGCCGGTGATCTGCAGCTGGCCACCCTTGCTGCCGGGCTTGAACATCACCTGCTTGATGCCGTTCGTGCGGGTCTTGTCGTAGAACCTGTAGCCCTTGCTGCCGGGAGGATTGCCAAGGCCTTTCCAGAACGCGCCGGGCGGCAGCACGATCGGGCCGGTCGAGCCGTCGCCCCCGCCACCGCCGGTGAACTCGACGGTCGCGCCGAGCATGCGTGGATCGCCGGCGTCGTTGGGATTGATCGCGAGGTCGCGGTTCGCTTTGAAGCTCACGACGCGCTTGTCGGGCTTGCCGACGGGATCTTTCAACAACAGCGTGTCGCCGGCGATCGGATGGTCGGCGGCGATGACGGTCGAGGCGGCGAGCGCAGCTACACCCAGGGCGAGGGTACGAAGACGGCACTGCATGGTGAATCCTCCCGCCCAAAGATGTAGCGGCTGAGGATGTCTCGCACAACGCTCGGAGCGCGAGAAATCTCGCGAATCAGAGCCCGTGCGCGATGTCACATCGCATGCCGCGCCGAGTCGTCACGGCCGCGTGGTCAGCGCGGCCGATACACCTCCGTGACGTACTCGCGCACCATGCGATCGGTGTTGAAGACCGGCAGCAGCGTGCGGAGTGAGGCCCGCACACGCGCGAGCCAGCCCTTGGGAATCCCGCGTGCGTCGCGATCGTAGAACTGCGGGACGACCTCGTTCTCGAGCACGTGATACAGCGCCTCGGCGTCGGCGTTGTCCTGCGCATCCGGATTGCCGTCGTCGAGCTCAGCGCCGATCGCCCACCCGTTGCCCTCGGCGTAGCCCTCGCACCACCAGCCGTCGAGAATGCTGCAGTTGATACCGCCGTTGGCGATGACCTTCTGACCGCTCGTGCCGCTCGCCTCGAGCGGTCGGCGTGGCAGGTTCAGCCACACGTCGCAGCCCTGCACCAGGAAGCGCGCCAGCGAGACTTCGTAGTTCTCCAGGTAGACGATGCGTCCGAAGTGCTCGATCGGCCGCTTCCAGCGCGCGAGCTCCTGGAAGTTGCGCTTGGCCTCGTTGTCGAACGGGTGCGCTTTGCCGGCGAGCACGAACTGGACGGGACGGCTGTCGCTGGTGAGCAGCCGCGCGGTGCGTTCGGGATCGTGGATGATGAGGCTCATCCGTTTGTAGGTGGCCATGCGGCGGGCGAAGCCGATGGTCAGCACGTCGGGGTCGAGGAGGTGATCGGCGGCCGCGATGAAATCCGGGTCTTCGCCGTTCCGCGTGCGGCTGTCACGGGCGCGAACCCGGACGGCGGCGACGAGATAGCGCCGCAGCTGGTTCCGCATCTCCCAGAGCTCTTCGTCCGGCAGCGCGTCGATCTTCGCCGGCAGCTCGGGGTCGTCGAGACGGGCTTCCCAATTGAGCCCGAGGTGGCGCGTGAGCAGCGTGCGCGCGACCGGCGCCACCCAGGTCGGAACGTGGATGCCGTTGGTGACGTGACGAATGGGCACCGCCGCGGGCTCGCGCTCGGGCGAGAAGTCGCGAAACAGCTCCCGGCAGACTTCGCCGTGCTTCCGGCTCACGCCGTTCACCGAGCGCGCGAACCGCATCGCGAGCGGCGTCATGCCGAAAGGCTCCCAATGATCGTCGGGACGGCGGCGGCCGAACGCGAGCAGTTGGTCGCGCGAAAGCCCGAGTTCGGTCCAGTACGAGGCGAGGTGGGTGTCCATGAACTCGACGCCGAACACGTCGTGGCCGGCGGTGACGGGCGTATGCGTCGTGAAGACGCATTGGCTCTTCACCTTGACCTTGGCCTCGTCGAGCGGGGTGCCTTTGGCGAGCTCCTCGCGGAGCAGCTCCAGCGTCAGGAACGCGGAGTGGCCTTCGTTCATGTGGAACACGGTCGGCTGGAGGCCGATCGCCCGGAGCGCGCGGACGCCGCCGAAGCCGAGCGTGAGCTCCTGGACGAGCCGCGTGTCCTGGTTGCCGCCATAGAGGTGGCCGGTGATCCAGCGGTCGCGCTCTTCGTTGTCCTCACGATTGGTGTCGAGAAGGTAGAGCGAGATCCGACCGACGCGCACGCGCCACACGCTCACGTGCACGGAACGGCGATGGATCAGGACGGTGACCGAGAGCGGACGGCCGTCGGCCGCGGTCACCCGCTCGATCGGCATGGTGCCGACGTCGAGGTCGACGTAGCGCTCGTTCTGCCAGGACGAGCGGTCCATGTCCTGGAGGAAGTAGCCTTGCCGATACAGGAGGCCGATGCCGACGAGCGGGACGCCGAGGTCAGACGCCGACTTGAGATGATCGCCCGCGAGCACGCCGAGGCCGCCGGCGTAGATCGGCAACGACTCGTGGATCGCGAACTCCGCCGAGAAGTACGCGATCGGGCGCTCGGCGTTCACGTGCGGGTCGAGGCCCGCGACCGGCTCCGCCGACGGTACCATGGCGGCGCGGTAGCGCTCGAGCAGATCGAGGGCGCGCGTCCGGTAGTGCGGGTCGATGTCGAGCTCGGTCAGGCGCGTCGCGTGCGTCTCGTCGAGCAGCTTCTTCGGATTGTGCCCGCAGGTTTCCCAGAGGCTGCGGGAAATGTCGCGGAAGATTTCCGGGCCGTCGAGCTGCCAACTCCACCAATAATTACCGGCGAGCTCACGGAGGTCGCGAAACAGCGGAGGAATGATCTCAGACATGGGGCAGCACCCTAGCCGGCGGCGGCCGTTTGGTCCACGTCGGTGCGATCAACGCGAGCGCCTCGCCGCGAAACGCGGAAGCGGGCGGGCGAGGAGCGCATGGTCGCCGCGGACGAGCGCGACGCTCATCCCGAGGGGAAAGAGAAATGCGAGGGTCGCGCTCGCATTCACGGGGATGCCGCCGAGCGTCCCGGCGAGCAGGTAGATCGCGGCGGGAATGCCGAGCCCGAAGAGCGCCGTGCACGCGACGAGCGGCGTGAGCTCGACGCCGAGTTGCACGCGCCGCGCGAGGCCGATGGTGGCGGCAGCGAGGGCGCAGCCGAGCGTGGTGTCGCAGGTCGCTTGCACGGCCCGCGTCGTCGCCGGGTCGCCGAGTAGCATCTGCATCGAAATCGCCGCGAGCACCGAGACGGTCCAGGCGACCGGCACCGCCGCGCGGACGAAGCGGCTGCGGGCGCGGCCGACGACGAGCGCGAACTGCAGCAGGGTGACGGGTAGGAACGCCGCGGCGAGCGCGTGCACCCGGAGCGACGCGCCCGGCGGGTAGAGATCGGCCGACGACCACATGAAGAGCCCGCCGACGCCGCCGAGGAAGAGGAGCGCCCGGCCGAGGCGACGCGCCGGCAGCGCCCAGGCCGCGAGGATCGCGAGCAGCACGTAGCCGAGGCCGGTGGCGAGGTAGGCTCCGAAGACGGCCCAGTAATCGCCGAGGGTGAAGCGGCGCGAGGCGATCGTCACGGTGTCGGTGGAGGTGCCGTCGGTCACCGTGAAGGCGGTCGGGCTGCCGATCGGCTTGGCGCCGACCCGGCGTTGGAGGGCGTCGCTGTCGCTGACCGGAACGCCGTCGATCGCGACCAGCGTGCGGTCGAAGAGTCGCGTGCCGATCGCGCCCGACCAGTCGGAGCGGCCGATGGCCGCGATCGTGCGGTCGGCACGCAGGAAGAAGCCGGCGAACGGTTGGTCGATCCAGGAGCGCGCGCCGAGCGCCACCAGCGCGGTCATGCCGATCACCGCGAGGGCGGCGGCGAGAAAGGCACCGTCTGAAAAATGGGCAGCACGGCGGTAGTCGGGGGCGGCGTTCGCATGGCGCATGGGGGGCGACCTCCAATCGGCAGAGAGGTCGAAGCAAGGCGAGGGCCAGCGCATGCGCTCGGGCCGGCGCGGGGTCGGTCGGGGGATGGTGTGCCGCCCGCGGGTTCGCGCTCGCGTCGTGGCGCACCGGGCGGGTCGAACTGGCACAGGGCCGCGCCCAGGGACCTATGCGGGCCGCACCCGTTCGGGCTGTCCCGACCACGTCCACCCGACGGTCGTTCGGCTGACCCCCATCATCAGCCCGCTCAGCGCTTTGGGATGGATGAAGAGCGTGTCGGGAACCGCTGCGGGGGTGGAGCCGGTCCAATCCGACGGTGCGTGGGTCTCGAGTCGGTGCCGGATGGCGTCGAGGTCGGGGGCCTCCGCGAAGCACATATAAAGAGAGGGCCCACGCTTGGTCATGAAGCGGCCCATCGTTTTGACGAGGTCGTGCGGCGTGATGACTTCGATGCGGTCGAGGCGGTCGCGCGGATCGAACATCGTGAGGGTGCCGCGGTAGCCGAACTCGGGGCTCGCGATCGGGCAGAAGCGGGTGGCGTCGAGCCCGAAGAGGTCGGTGTAGTGCGCGGCCGCGGCTTCCCACTCCGGGACGAGATTGGTCACTTCGTAGAGGTGTGTGACGAGACCCGGGGCCGCGGGGGCGCCGGCGCGCTCAGCGGAGAGTACGCAGCGGAGCCCCGTGTTGCCGGTCGCGGCGGGCGTCAGGAACAGCTGCTGATCGGCCTCGGCGAAGTCGATCCGGCGCTCGACGAAGCGGTGACGGAGCGCCGCGAGATCGGGCGCGGCGAATCCCGCGGCGAACAAGCCGGGCCCTGATGCGGCCAGATGATCCGCGACGGGACCGGTGCCGTCGGGCTCCAGCAGCTCGATGGCGGCGTGACCGGCGGCGAGGGTGGTGCGGCGCGCGGCGAGTGGGCCGACGGCGTCCTCGGACGTAACGGCGGCGTCGAGCAAGCGGACGAACGGTGCCGCGGCGGTCCGCCGGTCGGCGACGGCGAGCTGCACGCGATCGACGTGACTCAGCATGGGCGCGGTCCTAGCGCGATCGCCCGCGTCCCGTCGAGCGTCGCTGTGCAGGTCACTTCAACGTCGTGAGATCGTCGCCGATCGCCTCCAGCGCCCCGAGCAGCACCATCTCGCGATGCTCGACGAATTCCGTGTAGCTGGTGGTCAGGACGTACGCGAAGAGCTCGATCTCGGTGGCTTGCGGGCTGATGCGGACCAGGCGCGCCCGGGCGGTCGTCTGATCGACCTTGGGCTGCGTGGCGAGCATGCTGCGCAGCCGATCGAGGATCTCGCGCACGCGCACCGCACCGGTCTCGTTCCGCAGCGCGAGCGTGGTTTTGACGAGGATGCGATCGCGCCGGCTCAGGTTCTCGAGCGGTATCGCGGAGAATTGGGCGTTCGGTACGGTGACGACGGTGCGGTCGAGGGTGCGGATGCGGGTGGAGCGGAGGCCGATGTCCTCGACGATCCCTTCGGCGTCGCCGAAGCGGCACAGGTCGCCCACGCGCACCGGCTGGTCGGCGATGAGGGTCACGCCGCCGAAGAGATTCTCGACCGTCTTCTGGGCGGCGAGCGCGATGGCGAGGCCGCCGATGCCGAGGCCGGCGGCGATGCCGGTCACGTTGAAGCCGAAGTTCTGCAGCGCCGCGACGACCGCGAGAACCGCGATCGCGATCTTGAGCACGCGCCGGCCGAGCGGCACCATCGACACGGCGCCCAATTGGCGACGCTGGCTGAAGCGGCGCTGAGCGCGCGTCGACATCACGTCGACAGCGCGCAGCACGGTCCAGGTGAACGCGATGATGACGAGGGCCTTCTCGACGCCGACGAAGAAGGTCTGCGGCGCGAGCGCGAGGGCGAGAAACGGCAACCCGGCGGCGGTCAGGGCGACCGCGAGCAGCAACCGGATCGGTCCGATGGTGTGCGTCGCGAAGCGGACGTCGTGGCCGGCGCGATGGAGGATCTTCTCGCCGAGGCGCGCGAGGAGCCCGGTCGCGAACCAGGCGGTCGTGGTGGCGCAGCCGACCAAGAGCACCAGGCCGAGCCACTGCCAGAGCCGCACGCCGAGGAAACGCAGCGTCACCAGCGGCGCCGGCAGGCGATCGGCAAAGGGCCCGTAGCCGAGCTCGGTATAGAGCGCGGGAATACGGGCCACCGTGTCCGTGCTCACGCGCCAGATCTGTCCGGCCTCGGCGGGGCCGCGTTCGAGGATCAGCTCCACCGGTCCACCTTCGGTTTCGACGATGGCAAGGAGCTCGCGGTTGGCGGGCAGGCTGTCGTCGCGCTCGCCCTCCGGATCGTCACTCAGCAGACTGAAATCGAGGGTGAGGTTGCGCTCGAGTACGGCTTCGAGCTCGCGCGCCAGGAGCGGTCCACGCTCGACGCGGGCGGCGCGCGGGATCTTCCGGAGGTCGAGAAACTCGGCGGCGTGGACGTAGTCGTTGCCGTGGCACGCGGTCAGGAATTTCTCGACCGCGCCGCGCGGCACGTCGGCGCCGAGTGGGCCGGCCGGGCGCGTGGCGGTGGACGTCGCTTCCGGTGTCGCGTCGGGCGGCGCGGCAGACGCGGGCGCGACCGTGACGGCGAGCACGAGGCAGGTGGCGATCACCCGCCAGGGCACGCGTTGCATGCCCTTTGGATAACCGGGGCCTGCGACTGATGAAAGCCCCCGGGGCGTTGCATGCGAACGGACGCGCGCGTAGTCGAAGCCCATGGCGACATTGCAGAAGAACGGATTCGTGCGGATCCCGGTCCCCGGCGGCAAGATCATCGACGAGCATTGCGGGCTCGCCTCGGATCATCGCGACGACGTGAGCATCGCCCACATGATCGCGCCGCCCGGTTGGTCGGAAGCACCCCAGACGCCGCAGTTCGACGAGATGACGCTGATGGTCCGCGGCCGCCTCGTGGTCGAGCATGGCGGCGAGCGCACCGAGATCACCGCCGGCGAGAGCCTCACGGTCCCGAAGGGCACGACGGTCACCTATGCGAACCCGTTCGAGGTCGAATGCGAGTATTGGGCCGTCTGCATCCCAGCCTTCTCTGTAGCGCGTGCGGGGCGCTGAGCGCGGGATTTTTGTGTGGCATCGGGTGCGCCAGGTCGACTAGAATCGCGGCCGGTTTGCGGTACCTTCCAGCGTGACCCCACGCGCGCGTTCGCGCGTCAATGAAAAGGAGCGATCCATGGCACAACCGAGATTGCAGTCGGACTATCCGGACATCGCCTCAGGCGTCCGGGAGTTTATCGGCGGGCGCACCCGCAAGATGCTCATCGACGGGAAATGGGTGGAGGCGGCGTCGGGGAAGACGCTCACCACCTATGATCCCGCCACCGAGGAAGCGCTCGCCGAGGTGCCGGCCGGCGACGCCGAAGACATCGACCGCGCCGTGAAGGCGGCGCGGCGCGCCTTCGAAACCGGCCCGTGGCGTCGCATGACGGCGTCGGAGCGCGGTCGCTGCATCTGGAAGCTCGCCGACCTGATCGAGAAGCACGCCGAGGAGTTCGCGCAGCTCGAGACGCTCGACAACGGCAAGCCGCTCGCCGTCTCGCGCGCCGCCGACGTGCCGCTCGTCGTCGACCACTTCCGCTACTACGCGGGCTGGGCCACCAAGGTCGAAGGCGAGACCATTCCCGTCTCGATCCCGGGCCAGCACATGCTGGCGTACACGCTCCGCGAGCCGGTCGGCGTCGTCGGGCAGATCATCCCGTGGAACTTCCCGCTGCTGATGGCGGCGTGGAAGCTCGGCGTTGCGCTCGCCTGCGGCAACACCGTCGTGTTGAAGCCGGCCGAGCAGACGCCGCTCTCGGCGCTCCGTCTCGGGGAGCTGTTCGAAGAGGCCGGCATTCCGCCCGGCGTCGTCAACATCGTGACCGGCTACGGTGAAACCGCCGGCGCCGCGCTCGCGGCGCATCCCGACGTCGACAAGGTCGCGTTCACGGGCTCCACCGAGGTCGGCAAGATCATCATGCGCGCCGCCGCCGGCAACGTGAAACGCGTCTCGCTCGAGCTCGGCGGCAAGTCTCCCAACATCGTCTTCGCCGACGCCGATCTCGACGCCGCGGCGGCCGGTGCCGCGGCCGCGATCTTCTTCAACCACGGCCAATGCTGCTGCGCCGGATCGCGGCTCTTCATCGAGCAGAAGGCCTACGACACGATCATGCCGAAGCTCATCGAGTACTCGGACAAGATCAAGCTCGGACCGGGCATGGATCTCTCGACCGAGATGGGTCCGCTCGTCTCGTCCGAGCAGTACGAGCGCGTCACCGGGTTCCTCGATGCGGGCAAGAAGCAGGGCGCGAAGGCCGCGTCGGGTGGCGGGCGTCCGAAGAATCTCGCGAAGGGCTACTTCGTGCAGCCGACCGTCTTCACCGACGTGAAGCCCGACGCGAAGATCCTGACCGAAGAGATCTTCGGACCGGTGGTTTGCACGATTCCGTTCAAGAACATCGAGGAGGTCGCGGCGGCCGGCAACCAGACCGATTACGGTCTCGCCGCCGCCGTCTGGACGAGCGACATCTCGAAGGCCCACAAGCTCGCCGCGACGCTCAAGGCGGGAACGGTGTGGATCAATTGCTACAACGTCTTCGACGCCGCGGCCCCGTTCGGCGGCTACAAGCAGAGCGGCTTCGGGCGTGAAATGGGGAAGGCGGCGCTCGAGATGTACACCCAGATCAAGACCGTGTGGGTGAATCTCGGCCCGAACCAGAGCTGACGGCACGACCCGCCATCAATGCAGGCCGCACGGAGCACGCGCTCCGTGCGGCCTTTTTCGTTGCGGGCCCGATCCGCACGCGCCGCAGGCAGCCGAGGCTCAGAGCAAGGTGACGGCGTCGCCGTGGCGCACCACGCCCGGGGTTTCCACGACGGCGTAGATGCCGAGATTCTGATCGGCCTCCCGCACGACGGTGCGGAGGACGGCCGGATCCTTCGGGAGATCGCCGGTCGGGAGCGTGATCATCACGCAACGCGGGCAGGGGATGGTGAGTGCCAGCACCGCCTCGCCGATCTGCAGCCGCCGGCCGCCCCAGGTGCTCTCGAGGAACCCGTCGTCGGCGCCGGTCTCGAGCACGAGATTCGGACGGAAGCGGCGCACGTCGATGCGCGACGACGGCGTCAGCGCCTGCAGGTGCCGCAGGGACGACGTCGTCATGACGAGCAGGGGAAACGCGTCGAAGTAGGTGCCGAGGGGCGACTCGAACTCGAAGAGCTCGGGTGGGAAGACGGAGAAGTCGGGGAGCGGCTCGCTTGCTTCGCGTCCGAAGACCGCGCGCATCTCGGCTTCCATGTCCGCGTGATCGGGCGCGCCGCGGCGATGGTGGTCGAGATCGTCGGCGGGGCGCCGCGGCCAGAGCGTGACGGTCGTGCCGAGCGCGGCGCTGAGACGCGTCGCCGCCTCCGGAGCGTCGGCGTGCAGCACGGTGCCGTCCGGCAGCGTGATCTCCGGCACGGGGATGCGATCGGCGGTCGGCTCGTCGCGATAGCGCGCGGCGCACCGCATGAGGCCGGCGATCTTCTTGGCGCCGCGAATGCCCCCGCGCACCTCGTCACGCACGGCCCAGCCGCGATCACCCGGCACCCCGAGGATGCCGAGGCTGGTGTGCTCGAGGCGTTCCCCGAGCATCGACTTCACCGGATACCGCCAGATCTCGCCGACATTTCCCGTGTTCATGGCGACCCGATCTAGCGACTTCGCCGAGCCAGGAACAGTCGTCTCAGGGGCAGCTGCTCAGGCTCTCGATCCAGGCCGCGAGCACGCCGTCGCCGAGCGGATCGGGGATGAGTGTACCGAGTGGCGGCATCTGCGCTTCGTCGCCGCGGATCGCCGCCCGCAGCCACAGCACGGAATCCTCCGCGTGCCCCGGTCGCAGGAGGCGCGCGCCGCTGACGCCGAGGTCGCCGTGCTGTGGGATCGCGTCACAGACGTTCATCGCCGACGCCGGCACTTCCGCGCGGAGGTCGATCGTGGTCGGCGCCGGGCCACCCGGGAGGTGGCAGTGGGCGCAATTGGCCTGCAGCCAGCTGCGCGCGCGATCGGCGATCGGGGCGCTGGTGTCGGCGGGATCGGCGAGCGTGGCGAGCGCCGCGGGGCGCGCCGGCAGACAGCCACCGAAGAAGCCGGCGTGCTCGAGCGCGCGCAGCTGATTGTCGCTCACCCCGCCATAGTCGACGTTGCGATTCATCTGTTGCGTGCGGAGCCCCAAGGTTCCGCCCGCCGCCGTGGTGTGGCAGCGCTGGCAATCACTCCGGCTCGGAAAGACGTGCGTGTGCTCGGTGGGCGCGGCCGGCGGATCGGTGACCGTGAACGTCTCCGTCGTGCCGTTGTCGAGGAGATAGGCCTCGGTCTGGGCCTCGTTCCATTGATAGGAGTAGCCGCGCCAGCCGCTCGCGCGCCGCACGAGGAAGCGCGTCTCGAGCGCCTGCTCGGACGCGGGATTGTCGCGTTCGGTTTCGAAAGAGAACTCCTTCACGAGGATCGTCCCGACGGGCAGGTCCCACGCGCCGTTCGCTTGGAAGCCGATGGTGGTGCCGTTCGGGAGCACCATGAAGCGGCGCTTCTCGGCGCCGTCCGACCAGAGCGGCGAGCGCACGTCGTACGGGACGAGCTCGGGCGCCGGGACGCGGTTCGGGACGTCGCTGAAGCAGCCGGTTGCCGTGAGCGTCCGTGGGAACGTGCCCGCCGAGCCGCCGGTCGGCCGGCGCAGGCGATTGATCGATCCGCCGAGACTCACGACGTAGAGCTCGCCGTCGCGATCCTCCCCGAAGCTCGAGATGCTGAGGGTGGTGTCCGCGATCATCGTCGTCGTCGCGTTGGTGCCGTCGTAGCGGAGGGCCCAGAGCTTCCCGCTGCAGTAGTCGCCGTAGATGTACGAGCCGTACAGCTCGGGGAGCCGGTTGCCGCGATAGACGTAGCCGCCGGTGACGGCGCAGCCGTCGCTGTGCGTATAGGCCGCGACCGGATTCGTGAACGCCCCCGTGTCGCAGCCCGAGCTCGGGTTGTAGCAGGCCGAGCCTTCCTTCCGCCGCCAGCCGTAGTTCTTGCCGCGCTCGATGAGGTCGACCTCTTCCCAGTTGCCCTGGCCGACGTCGCCCGCCCACAGCGCGTGCGTCAGACGATCGAAGCTCATGCGCCACGGATTCCGCATGCCGACGGCCCAGATCTCGCCGCGTGCGCCGGCCTGGCCGACGAACGGGTTGTCGGCCGGTACGGCGTAGCCGAGCCCGGGGTCGGTACGATCGACGTCGATGCGCAGGATCTTGCCGAGCAGCTCGGCCATGTTCTGCGCGCGATTCTGGGGATCACCGGCGCTGCCGCCGTCGCCGAGCGAGATGTAGAGGTACCCGTCGGGTCCGAACGCGAGCTGGCCGCCGTTGTGGTTGTCGTAGGGCTGCGCGATCTCCATCACGATGCGGGCACTCGCCGGGTCGGCGACGTTCGGATTGCTGCTCACGCGGTAGCGCGCGATCACCGAGCGGCGCGGGCTCGGCGCTGAGTAGTAGACGTAGAAGAACCCGTTGCTCGCGTAGTTGGGATGGAACGCGAGCCCGAGCAGGCCCTCCTCACCGCCGACGCTGATGCCGCTCAGGGTGAGGAAGTCGGTGGTGCTCGTCGGGGTGCCGTTCGGGAAGACCCGGATCGTGCCGCCTTGCTGGACGACGAAGATGCGATCGGTGCCGTCGGGTGCGTGCGTCAGTTGCACCGGGCTCGCGACGCTGATGCCGGAGAAGACGCGCTCGATTTCCATGGCCGGTGCGGTGTCGGGCTCGCCGTCGAAACGGCATTGCGACGCCGGGACCCGGCTCGTGAGGCCGAACGGTGCCGTGCTGGCATCGCACGTGCCGCCGCCGGGCGTGGCGGTGGCGACCGGGGTCGCTGTGCGCGTCGGTGTGGCGGTCCGGGTGGCCGTGCGCGTCGCGGTTGCGGTGCGGATCGGGGTCGCGGTCCGGGTCGCGGTGAGACTCGGGGTCGGCGTGCGCGTGGTGGTGCGCGTGGGCGTCGGTGTCCGGGTCGCCGTCCGCGTGGCCGTCGCGGTGCGCGTCACGGTGGGCGTCGCGGTCGTGGTCGGGGTGCGCGTCGCGGTCGGGGAGGCGGTGCGGACGGGTGTGGCGGTACGGCTGGCCGTCGCGGTGCGCGTCGGCGTCGCCGTCGCGGTGCGGGTGGCCGTGGCGGTGCGTGCCGGCGTCGAGGTCGGCGACGGCACCGCGGTCGCCACGGTGGTGCGCGTGGCCGTCGTCGTCGGCACGGGTGTGGTCGTGGCCGTCGCCGGTACGAGGATCGCGGTCGCGGTCGGCGTGGGGTCGGGTGTCGTCGTCGCGGTCTCCGTCGGTTCGGGGGTCGCCGTCGCGGTGGGGATGTCGGTCGGCGTCGGGGTCGTGGACGTGGCAGGGCAGTAGGGCGGACGGAGCGTCAATCCCACGCGGGCAAAAAGCTCTTCGGCGCGCGGGACGTGGCTCGCGACGTCGTCGGCAGCGTGACAGCTCAGCTGCCGCTCGACGCAGGACAGCCACGCGTCGACGCCGGAGAGCGCGGTGACGCCGACCCGCGCACAGGAATCGGCCAGCGCTGCGAGACCGCCACCGGCGGCGCTCGCGAGGTTCTCGAACGACAGCGCGGGCTCGCGGCAGAGACGACCGATCGACGATGGCGCGAAGGTGGTGCGGGCGAGTCGCGCGCGACAGATGCTGCCGGCATTCTCGAAGCACGTGGCCTCGGCGTCGCCGCCGAGCCCGACGCATCCGAAGGCCGTGGCCGCGCAGATGGCGAGCGACTTGGTGCGTGCGTCGAAGGCCCGTGCCCCGTCGCGGAGCGCGGTCGCGAGGCAGCGCTCGAGCGGACGGCCGACCTTGCGCGCCTGCGGCACGTGCGCGCCGGTGCCGCCGTGATCCGTGAGACACGCCAATCCCGTCGGCGCGACGTCGAGCGCGCGCACGAGCTCGCCGGCGCGCGGGACGAGCAGCGCCGTCACGCGCGCGTCCGTGCAGGCATCGCGACGGACGATGCACGTGCCGAGGTCGGCGGCGTTGGTGACAGGCGTCCCGTACGCTTCGCCGCACACGGTCGCGGTGTTGGCGAAGGCGAGGCCCGTCGGTGCGAGCAGCTGCGGCCCGACGTCGCTGCACGCACGGTCGACCATGCCCGCCATGCGCGACTCGTCCTGTGGTGCCGCCGCGTTCGCGCGCGCGCATTCTTTCGCGGCGCGCTTCAGGCACGACTCGTCGTCGGGCCGAAACTGCCGACAGCGAAACGTCGTCGTGGCGCAGCGCTGCGCGTGCATGGCGCGCTGCCGCCCGACGCCGCCCGCGGCCGTGACGATCGCGCTCTGACAATGGGCGAGCGCGAATCCATCGCTCGCTGGAATCTCGTCGGAATGCGCTGCGCGCGATGGCATGCCTGCGATGATGGCAACCATCACGAACGCGAATCCCCCTGAACGCCCCCGCATCCCCGCCAACAGCAACGTGGGTGCCAGCAGCGATGCGTGCGAAGCCGTACCGGATGGACGCTGCAACGTCTCCCTGCGCGTGCAACTTCGAACGGCGCGACCGTTCTGCGACAGTCGAGCGGCGCGTGCGTCAGCGTCGAGATTGTTACATCGCGGACGAGGGTTTGTGCATTGTCGCAGACATGCATGGCGTGTCGTCGCGTGCGGCACTCCTGCACGTGCAACCCTGCGCGAGTGATCGTATACGAGAGCCGCGTGAGCAATGGCGCGACGACGATCATCACAGTGGGGGCGTTCGTGCTCGTGCTCGTCACGGCTTTCGCGTGTACGCGGCCACCACGGGTGATGCGGCCGCCAGCGCCCATCGCACCGACGCCGGCGCTCATGCCGATAGGGCGCACCGTCGAGTCAGTGGTGAGCGACATCGGTCCGCGCGTGCGCGCGCGACTCGCGCCGTATTTCGAGCGCGCGGGCGTCGCGTATCCGCCGAGCGCGGTCGCGTTCCTCGCCTTCAAAGACGAGCGTCGGCTCGAGATCTGGGCGCGGACGGATGACGAGAGCGGCGCGGCGGGTATGTGGATGCAGATCGACGCGCGTCCGATCCTCGCGGCGAGCGGCGAATCCGGTCCGAAGCTGCGTCAAGGCGACCGTCAGGTGCCCGAGGGTCTGTATCGTCTGGTGCTGTTCAATCCGAACAGCCGCTACCATCTCTCGATGAAGCTCGATTACCCGAATGCGTTCGATCTCGCGGCGGCCGCCGTCGACGGACGGACGGAGCTCGGTGGCGATATCTTCATCCACGGCGACGACCGGTCGATCGGGTGCATCGCGATGGGCGACCCCGGGATCGAGGACCTGTTCGTGCTGGTCGCCGATGTCGGGCTCGAACGCGCGCGCATGATCGTGGCCCCGCGTGACCCGCGCGCGGGGGGCAGGCTCGTCGCGGCGCCGGGACTCCCGTTCACCGTCGAGCTCTATCGGCAGATCGAGGTGGATCTGGCCGCGTTTTCCCTCGGTCCGTGTCTGCCGGAGCAAGGCCCCGCAGGCCCGTGATCCTTCCGCCGCCGGTCCTCCAGTACCCCGCTAACGCTCTTCCAATAGTCCGGCTGGTCGCATAGATTCGCGCGTTCGAAACACCCACCTCTACTCAATTAAGGAGATCGTCTCATGCCCGAAGCTTGGATCGTCGCCAACGCTCGTACGCCGCTCGGCAAGTCGTTCCGCGGTGCGCTGAACGCCACGCGGCCCGATGTGATGGCCGCGCACGCCATCAAAGGCGCATTGGCGCAGGTGCCGCAGCTGAACGCCGCGGAGATCGAGGATGTGATCTGCGGCTGCGGCGTTCCGGAAGGCCCGCAGGGCACGAACGTGGCCCGCGTCGCGGCCCTGGTGGCCGGCTTGCCGGAAACCGTTTCGGCGACCACGGTCAATCGCTTCTGCTCGTCAGGTCTGCAGGCGATCGCCATGGCGTCGCACCACATCCTCCACGAAGGCGCGACGGTCGCGATCGGCGCCGGCACCGAGTCGATCTCGATGGTGCAGGGCCAGATGAACATGAACAACCTCGTGAACACCGATCTCTACGCCGAATGGCCGGGGATCTACATGGGCATGGGCCAGACTGCCGAGATCGTCGCCGACCGCTACAAGATCTCGCGCGAGGATCAGGATCAGTACTCGCTGAAGAGCCAGCAGCGCGTCGCGAAGGCCCAGCAGGAAGGTCTCTTCAAGGACGAGATCATCCCGATGAAGGCCAAGAAGGCCGTGAAGGATGCGGACGGCAACATCTCGTTCGAGGACGTGACGCTCGAGCGTGACGAGTGCAACCGTCCCGACACCACCATCGAAGGGCTCCGCAAGCTGAAGCCGTCGTTCAGCGAGACCGGCAGCGTCACCGCCGGCAACGCGTCGCAGCTTTCCGACGGCGCCTCGGCGACCATCGTGATGTCGAGCGATCGCGCCAAGGAGCTCGGCATCAAGCCCCTCGGCAAGTTCCTCGGCTTCGCGGTCGCGGGCTGCCGTCCGGAAGAGATGGGTATCGGTCCGGTCTTCGCCGTGCCGAAGCTGCTCAAGCGTCACGGCCTCACGATGAAGGATATCGACATCGTCGAGCTGAACGAGGCCTTCGCCTCACAGCTGCTCCATTGCCAGCGCGTGCTCGAGATTCCCGACGAGAAGCTGAATCCGCTCGGCGGCTCGATCTCGATCGGCCACCCGTACGGCATGACCGGCTCGCGCATGACGGGTCAGCTCCTCCGCGAGCTGAAGCGTCAGGGCAAGCGCCTCGGCATCGTCACCATGTGCGTCGGTGGCGGCATGGGCATGGCCGGCCTGTTCGAAGCGCTGTAAATCTTCGCACTCGAGCATCGTGCGAGGGGCCGCGGAGTTACTTCCGCGGTCCCTCCACAGCAGATCCCGCATCGACGATGGCGACGTGCCCGTCGGTACCTTCTCAAGGCGGCGAGCGATCGGTGGCAACAGGCGGGCGGGTCGGGGATGACTCCTACGGTCGCGCGGTCGCTGCCACCCAGCGCATACAACCTGCCGCTGCCTCCATGGCCGACCCACACGCGAGCTGGCGCTCCCCGGAGCCATCCCCAACCCGCCCGCCTGTTGCTTCATCACTCATCATTAGCGTCGTCAGTTTCGACAGCGCGGGTCGGCGGCCCCATCATCCTCGTCCTTGTTGCGATGCCTCGCCGGCGGGTGGGTCAGGGAGTGTCCGGGGAGCCGCAGCTCGCGTGTGCGCCGGCCATGGTGCCAGCGGCAGGTTGTATGCGCTGGGTGGCGGAAACCCGGCGACCGTAGGAGCGCTCCCTGACCCACCCGCCGGCGACACCAACTCGACCATGCACCACGGCATCACTGACAGACGGAAGACACCACGCACCCGTCGTCTTCGTTGACGACGCCCGTTCGTGTATCTGCAACGACGCATGGCTGAGCCGCTCATCTCTTTGCGTGACGTGTCGCGCGTCTATCGGCGCGGCGCCGACGACGTGCACGCACTCGAGCACGTGTCGCTCACCATCGAGAGCGGGCTGTTCGTGGCGCTCATGGGTCCGTCGGGGTCGGGCAAGTCGACGTTGCTGAACCTGCTCTCGGGCATCGACCGGCCGAGCGGGGGCGACGTGGTCGTCGCCGGCAAGCGCCTGAACGATCTCTCCGAGGACGAGCTCGCGCATTGGCGGTCGCGGCACATCGGGTTGATCTTCCAGTTCTACAACCTGATTCCGGTGTTGAGCGCGCTCGAGAACGTCGAGCTGCCGCTCTTGCTGACGTCGTTCGACCGCCGCGAGCGCTTGCAGCGGGCCCGGACGGCGCTCGACGTGGTCGGTCTCGGTGCGCGCGCCCGCCACGTGCCGAGCGAGCTCTCGGGCGGCGAGCAGCAACGGGTCGCGATCGCGCGCGCGATCGTCACCGACCCGGACCTCATCATCGCCGACGAGCCGACCGGCGATCTCGACGCCAAGAATGCCGATCAGATCCTGCGCATGTTGCTGGAGCTGAGCCACGAGCTGCAGAAGACGGTGGTGATGGTGACGCACGATCCGCGCGCGAGCGAGTGGGTCGATCTCGTCTTCCATCTCGAGAAAGGCATCTTGAAGGACACCTTCGCCGGCGCCGCTGGGAAGGATCACGTCGAGCCGCGCGGACCGGCGGCGGGGACCCCGGCATGAAATATCTGCCACTCGTCTTCCGGAACCTGCTCCGCAACAAGCTCCGCAGCCTGCTGACCGGCGGTGCGATCGGTCTCGCGATGCTGCTCGTGTGCTTCTTCCTCACGATGCCGGGCGGCATCGACCGGCTCCTCTCCGAGATCAGCAGCAACGTGCGGGTCTCGGTCCACAACAAGGGCGGCGTCGTCTACGACATGCCCTACGCCTACGTGCAGCGGGTGCGGTCGATTCCCGGCGTCGCGGCGGTGAACGGCGAAGTCTGGTTCGGCGGGGCGTTCGAGGAAGAGGCGATGGTCACCTTCCCGAGTTTCGCGCTCGATCCGGACGCGGTGCAGGCCATGTGGCCCGACTACAAGATCGAGCCGATCGCCCTCGAGAAGTTCCGGCGCCAACGCGACGCGGCCATCGTCGGACGCGAGACCATGAAGAAGTACGGCTGGCGGATCGGGCAGCAGGTGAGCCTCGTCAGCACGGTGTGGCCGGTCACGCTGACGTTCCGCATCGTCGGTGAGATCCCGAACGACCGCGCGCCGCACTTCTGGATCCAGCGCGAGTATCTCGCCCAGGCGATGCAGGCGCAGGACCGCGACCTCGACACCGTGGGGACGATCTGGGTGCGGGTCGACGACCCGGCGATGGTGCCGAGCGTGATGGCCCGGGCCGTCGAGATGTTCCGCAACAGCCCGGCCGAGGTCACCGCCGAAACCGAGAAGTCGTTCTTCGCGAGCTTCTTCGGATCGCTGCAGGCCTTCGTGCAGATCATCTTGGTGGTGACGGCGCTCGTCGCGCTCTGCGTGCTCTGCATCGCCGCCAATACGGCGAGCATGGCCGTCCGCGAGCGCAGCCGGGAGATCGCGGTGCTGCGCGCGATCGGCTTCAGCCGCGGCGTCATCTTCGGCACGCTCGTCGCCGAGTCGATGGTGCTCGCGACCGTCGCCGGCGGGACGGGGGCGCTGCTGACCTACGGCTTCAGCGCGCTGATTCGCATGCTCGCGGGCGGCAGCATGGGCAGCAACGAGCTCGGACCGCTCACCGGCTTTCTCGTGACGCCGGGGATCGTGGCGCAGGGCATCGGCCTTTCGATCGTGGTCGGCTTGGTTGCGGGGATCGCACCGGCCTGGGGCGCGGCGCGCCGACCCGTCGCCGAGATCCTGCGCGAAGTGTTCTGAGCGTGAGCCTGCCGATCTCCTACAGCGTCCGGAACGTGCGGGCCCGGCTGCGGCGGACGTCGCTCACGATCGCGGTGATCGCGCTGGCGGTCATCGCGACCGCGGTGTTCCTGGCGCTCTTGTCGAGCCTGCAGCGGACGATCGTCTCGACCGGATCGCCCGACAACGTGGTGGTGCTGCGGAAGGGCTCCGACAACGATGGCTCCAGCATGCTGACGCTCGAGGCGTACCAGGCGATCCGCTACCTCGACGGCATCGCGCGCGACGGGGAAGGGCAGCCGCTCGTGTCGCCGGAGATGGTCGTGCAGCCGACGGTCAGGACGACGAGCGGCATCCGCGAGAACGTGCTGGTACGCGGGATCGAGCCGATGGCATTCGCGGTGCACGATCAGGTGCGCATCGTCGCCGGCCGGATGTTTCGCCCGAGCAGCGGCGAGATCGTGCTCGGGCTCGGTACGGTCGGTCGCTACGAGGGCGCCGAGCTCGGATCCATCATGCCGTTCGGGCGCGGCCGCTGGCGCGTGGTCGGCATCATGGACGCGGCCGGGTCGTCGTTCGAGAGCGAGATCTGGGCCGACGCGCGGGAGCTCGCGAACGACGCGCACCGGCCGTTTCCCTACTCGGGCGTGCGACTGCGCTTCGCGCCGGGCGCCGACCGCGCCGCCCTCATGGCGCGCATCGAGGACGATCCGCGCTACGCGCTCGAGGCCAAGCTCGAGACCGAGTACTACGCCGAACAGGCGAAGAGCTCGCGCTCGCTGTATTTCCTGCTCGTGATCCTCGCGGTGCCGGTCGGCGTCGCGGCGGGGCTCGGGGCCGCCAACACGATGTTCGCGGCGGTGCAGGCCCGGACGGTCGAGATCGGGACGCTGCGGGCGCTCGGCTTCTCGCGCGCGACGATCCTCCGCGCGTTCCTGCTCGAGTCCCTCGGCGTGTCGATGATCGGGTTCGTGCTCGGCGCGATCGGGACGTTGCTGCTCGCGGCCGTGCTCGGTGCCGTGATGGGCGGCATCGGATTCGCGGCGGCGACGTTCACGACGAACGTGGTGACCTTGCGCGTGAGTGCGGGCGATCTCATGGCGGCCTTCGTTTTCGCCGCCACGATCGGCATAGTGGGCGGCTTGTTGCCGGCCTGGCGGGCCGCGAGCCTCCGGCCGGTCGACGCGCTCCGGAAGGCGTAGCGCCACAGCCAGGCACATGGGAGAGACTGCGTGACCAAAGCCATTGACCTGCGCTCGCTGCGCATCGACCGTACCGACGCCGAGCTCGCACCGCCCCGCCGCCGGCCGTGGCTCTGGGTCACGCTCGGCGTCGTCGCATTGCTCGCAGCGGGCGTCGCGGCGCGGATGCTGCGCGGTCACGTCGCCGCAGTGCAGACCGCGCCGGCCGTCGTACGCGGGAGCGAGCAGCCCGTGCGGGGCGCGGTACTGGCGGGAACCGGGTACGTCGTGACCGGCGAGAAGTACATCGCGATCGGCGTCCGGGTGGCGGGTCGGATCGAGAAGTACTTCGCCGATGAAGGTCAGTCGGTGCGCACCGGCGATCCGCTGGTCGCGATCGACGACCGCGACTATCGCGCGCGGCTCGACCGCGCCGAGGCCCAGCTCGCGACCGCGCGCGCCAATCTCGAGCTGCACACGAGCGAGCTCCGCCGCGCCGAGCGGCTGCAGCGGAGCGGGATCATCGCCGCCCAGGAGCTCGAGCAGAAGCAGAATCAGGAGGCCGTCGACCGGGCGCGCATCGGCGAGCTCGATGCCGAGGTCGCGCTCGCGAAGGTCGAGCTCGACTACACCGTGCTGCGCGCGCCGCGCGACGGCGTGATCCTCGCCAAGCTGAAGGAGGTCGGGGAGATCGCGGTGCCGGGCGGTTTCGCCGGGTCGGGCGACCTCATCCGCATGGCGAACCTCGACGACATGCGGGCCGAGATCGACGTGAACGAGTCCGACCTCACACGGGTGTACCTCGGACAAGGCGCCGAGGTGATTCCCGACGCGTACCCCGACGCGTCCTACGCGGCGACGGTCGTGAAGCTCTACCCGCAGGTGAATCGGCAGAAGGGGACGCTCAAGGTCGAGGTGAAGGTGACGACGGCCGACGCGCGTCTGCTTCCCGACATGAGCGTGCGTGTGAACTTCCTCGCGGAAGCGAAGCCGAGCGCGCCGGGCGCGCCGATCGTGCTCGTGCCGCGGGCGGCAGTGCGGCGCGATGAGCAAGCCTCATATGTGTGGGTCGTTGAGGACGAGCACGTCAACCGACATGCGGTCACGATCGGCACGGAGCTCGGCGACCAGGTCCAAATCGCAACCGGCCTCACCGGCACCGAAACCCTGGTAGTCGGCGACGCCATCACACTCGTCGACGGAGCAACAGTCAAAATCGCGCCTCCCACCGAAAAGCCCAGCGAGAAGCACTGATCGCCGCCCAGCACCGGCCCCGCGCGCCCACCACCTTGCCAACGGAAAATCGATCCCGTACGGTCCCGCGTCATGCCGCACGGGTCGAAGGTGACGGGGGAGATTCTGCAAGCGCACATCCGTGCCGTGATGAACGCCCAGATCATCACGGTCGGCCCCGAGGCGGCGCTGATCGACGTCGCACGCGAGATCGCGTCCCACGGCATCGGCGCGGTGCCGGTCGTTGACGAGGAGCAGCATCTGCTCGGCCTCGTCAGCACGAGCGACGTCGTGAACCTGCTGCAAGAGGGCATCGGCCTCGAGGGCAAGACCGCGCGCGACGCGATGAGCCCCGAGCCGCCCGCGATCGACGAGTCCGCGACCACCGAGGAAGCGATCGACGTCCTGAAGAACGCGCTCATCCGGCATCTGCCGGTGACGCGCGAGGGACGACTGGTCGGGCTCGTGACGGCGTCGGACCTGATTCGTCATCTCTTGAAGCAGTACCCCGCACCCGAAGTCGCCTGACTGCGCTTGACCGAGAGAGGGCGGCGGTTCAGAAGGGCGAGATGACGTTCGCTCGCTGCGCCATCGTGCTGCTCATCCTGTCGTTCCCCTCGATCGCATTCGCACAGACCCCGATCCCCACGCCGGTCGGTGCCCTCCAAAGCATCTCGCTCGCGCCGGACGAGGCCAAGAACAAGATCATCTCGGTCGGCGAGTTCGCGAATTTCACGGCGACGGGTCTCTACGCCAACGGCGTCAGCAAGAACCTGACGCAACTGGTCGAGTACACGTCGAGCGATCCGACGGTCGCCGAGGCGCCGAACACCCAGGGGAACCGGGGCAAGGTGAACGGCCTGAAGCCTGGCATCGTGACGATCATCGCAACCGATGCGGGCACGGGCGTCAGCAGCGACGACGTCGACGGGGTGAACGGGCACCTCACGGTGCAGGGCGCGCTCGTCAGCATCACGCTCAAGCCGGTCGACAAGAACGCGGGCGTCGGCGATCTGATCGCCTACACCGCGACCGGCCAGTTGAGCGACGGCAACACCAAGAACCTCACGCAGAAAGTCGTCTACGCTTCGAGCGACACGAGCGTCGCCGTCTGTCCGAACGCCGAACCGAACAAGGGACAGGTGCAAGCGGTCGGCGTCGGCGTCGCGACGATCACCGCGACCGACCCGATCACGGACATCGCGACGACCGCGGAAGGCAGCGGGACTCTGACCGTGCGCGTTCCGGGTGCCACCGCCACCGGCCGCACGCCGACGCCGACCCCGCGCGGCACGCCGACGATTTGCGGCGATCCGAATGCCAGCGGCGCGGTCACGGTCACGGACGGCGTCGAGGTGCTGTCGGCCGCCGCCGGGCTCTCGACCGGTTGCTCGACGGCAATCTGCGACGTCGACGCCAGCGGGGCGGTGACGGTGACCGACGGCGTGCTCGTGCTGCGGGACGCGGCCGGACTCGGGTCGGGTCTCGCGTGTCCGTGAGGCGGTCGTCGCGGCCGGTCAGCCGGCGGACCAGACCGTTTCCCTTGCAGATGCGTCAGTCTCGCAGCGCCGCCCGAGCAACCGCTCGCGAAGTCGGTAAAATTCGTCGTGGGGTCAAATAGTTACGAGACCGTTCCTGGCCGCGGCTTTGCTCTGATCGGCAGCCGCCCCACGTGAGACCCGTTCGAAGCATGTCCCCGACATTTCCTTTCCCCCGCATCGTCTCCCTCGTTGCGCTCGTCATCGCGACGAGCCTCGGGACCGTGACGAGTGTCGGCGCGCAGCTCGCGACCAAGACCCCGACGCCGGTACCGACGGTCACCGCGACGCCGCGTCTCGAACGCATCGTGCTCGCGCCGAAGACGGCGCAGCGCCAGGTGGGGCAGGCCCAGAACTTCACCACCACCGGATTCTTCTCCGATGGCAGCACGAAGAACTTCACCCAGAAGGTCATCTATCAGTCGAATGATCTGAACGTCGTGTTTCCGCCCAACGCCGTCGGCAACGCCGGTCGCGTCGAGGCCGTGGGGCCTGGCAGCGCGGTGATCTCCGCGACCGAGCCGACGACGGGCATCAGCTCCAACAACTCCGATGACAGCGCCGTGATGGTGGTCGTGGAGGCCCCGACCCCGACGCCGACCTCGACCAATCCGACGCCGACCAAGACGTTCACGCCGATCCCGACTGTGACGGCAACGCCGAAGCTCGTGAGCATCGCTGTCTCGCCCGCGACGGCGAAGCGCAATGCCGGTCAGACTCAACAATTCACCTGCACGGGGACCTTCTCCGACGGCAGCCTGAAGAACCTGACCCAACAGGTAACCTACGCGAGCAGCAGTCCGAGCGTCGCGTCGGCCCCCAATGCCGACGGCAACCGCGGCCAGGTGCTCGCCGTCGGCCCCGGCGTTGCGACGATCAGTGCCAGCCATGCGAGCGGCGTCACCTCCGGCGCGTCCGGCGGCAACGCCACGTTCACGGTGGTCGTGCCGCCGACACCCACGGCGACGCGCACGGGCGCGACGCCGACCAAGACCTTCACGCCGGCGCCGACCGTCACGGCGACGCCGGTGCTCGTCGCGCTGGCGCTTTCGCCCACGACCGCCAAGCGCGGCATCGGCGCGTTCCAGAACTTCACCGCCACGGGCTCGTTCTCGGACGGCAGCACCAAGAATCTCACGCAGCGGGTCGAGTACACGTCGAGCGATCCCGCGGTCGCCGTGGCGCCCAACGAGATCGGCAACAAGGGCAAAGTCAACGCGGTCGGTGCCGGTAACGCCATCATCTCGGCCTTTGACAGCGCCACCGGCATCGGGACGGCGGCTTCGGACGGCAACGCCGCGTTCGAGGTGATCATCGCCCCGACCCCGACCCCCACCAACACCGGCGTCACGCCGACGCGGACGCAGACCCCGACCCCCACGCCGACGTCGACGCCGAAGCTCGTGGCGCTCACACTCGCGCCGCAGACGGTGAAGAAGGCCGGGGGGCAGTTCCAGGTTTTCAGCGTGCAGGCCGTCTTCTCGGACGGCAGCACCAAGAACTACACCCAGAAGGTCGACTACACGTCGAGCAAGCCGAGCGTCGCGCAGACCGGCACCGACCCCACCAGCAAGAGCAAGGTGCTGGCGGTGGCACCCGGGGTCGCGGTCATCTCGGCGAAGGATCCCGTGACGGGCGTCGCCACGCTCGCCGCGGCGAACGCGACGTTCACCGTGACGGAAGCGCCGACCCCGACCCCGACCCGCACGGGTCCCACGTCGACTGCGCCGTCGCCGACCCGCACCTTCACCCCGGCGCCGTCGCCGACCGCGACGCCCGTGCTGACCGAGATCTCGCTCGCACCGCAGAGCGCGCAGAAGCCCGTCGGAGCCAACCAGTTCTTCACCGCCACCGGCAAGTTCTCGGACGGCAGCGAGAAGAACGTCACGCAACGCGTCCTCTACACGTCGAGCGATCCGAGCGTCGCCGAGGCGAAGAACCTCGAAGGCAACCACGGCCGCATCGACGCGCTCGCGGTCGGCACGACGACGATCTCCGCCTCGGATCCGTCGACCGGGGTGGTCTCGACGACGACCGGCGGTGACGCGACGCTCGTGATCGTCGCCGGCAGCGGCAGTCCCAACCCGCGCGTCACCGCGACGCCGTCGCTGCCGGTGCAAACCGGCAACGACACGACGGCCTGTCAGCGCGACATACGGCGCGCGGCGCGCACGTACGTCGACAAGAAGCTGAAGGCGCTCGACCGCTGTGCTGCGGCAGCCTCACGGTGCGTGCAGCGGAAGCCGAATGATCCGAGCTGTCTGACGGCGGTGAAGGCTCGTTGCGCCGCCGCGCTTCTCAAGCTCGCGAACGAGGAAGCCAAGCTCACCGCGGCCATCATCAAGCGCTGCGCCGGTCTCAGCAGTAGCGAGGTGCTCGGGCAGGACGGCCTCGCGTACGGCGACATCGCGGCGAGCTGCGCGGCCCGCTTCGGCCGGACGCTCACCGACCTCACGAGCGTCGCGCAATGTCTCACCGCCCAGCACGCGTGTCGCGCCGAGATACTCTACGCGCTCGAGCGCCCACGCGCCGGTGAGCTGCTCCGTCTGGCGGATGCGACGGTCGACGCCGGCGAGTGCCGCGAGGATTTCGGCGGCAGCGGTCTCGGCGTCGGCGACCCGAAGGGGCTCGGCAAGACGCTCGAACGCTGCGTCCAGACGCTCGTGCGGGGCGGTGGGGCGCTCGCCCGTACGCGGCTGGCCTCGATCGGCCGCTGCATCGACAGCGTATTCGTCTGCATCGAAGCCGATCTCGGAAACCCGAGCTGTCTGCCGAAGGCCACGCAGAAGTGCGAGCGCGAGTTCACGCGCGTGCAGAAGGAAGTCGGCAAGCTCACCGTCAACGCCGCCAAGAGCTGCAACGGCCTCGACTTCGCCGTCCTCGGCGGGTCGGCGGGCGCGTATCTCGATGCCATGGCTCCCGCGTGCGAGACCTACGGGATTCCCTCCGTGACGTCGGTCGCGGATTACGTGGCGTGTCTCGTCCGGCAGCACGAGTGCGAAGTCGCCGACCTCGTGCGCTTCGAGTCGCCGCGTGCCGACGCGATTCTCGATCAGATCGGCCGCACGCTTGTCGACGGTACCTGTCCCGAGCCGTAGAGGCGGGACCGAGCGTGAGAGCCGGCTTCCCGACTAGAAGGGAGCCATGGCTCGTCTCGTTTGTTCAAAGTGGTTGTTGCCTCCCCCTTATCCGACCCGACGCCTCCTCCCTCGTCTGCTCGCTCATGCGGGGCCCGCGCCTCAAAATCAGGGGGAGACGGCATAGCCTAGGATGACAAGCTGCCGCTAGTATCCCCATGCGCCAATGAGCGCACGAAGGAGCATCCCCATGACGCCTTGCCCCCACACCCCGTCGTCTCGGCTCGCAAAAGAACCCGCGGTGCGCTCGCACCGACCGAAGCGCGTGCTAGTGGCGCTACTCGGCGGCATGGTACTCGCGACGTTCGCGCTCGCGGCGGTCGCGCACGCCGAGCCTTTCAAGTGTAAGCGTGAGATCGGGCGCGCCGGGGCGGCGTTCAGCCGCACCAAGATGCGCGCTGCAAAAATGCGAGGACGCCATCGTCACGGGGAAGAGCGCGGGACCCTGTCCCGATGCGAAAGCCTCGGCGGCGATTGCCAAGGCGAACACCAAGCTGCAAACGGCGATTGCCAAGCAGTGCGGCGGCGCGGATCGCAACTGCAGCTCGACGGCCGACAACGATCCGTTGCCGTCGATCGGGTGGGGCGGGAGCTGCCCCAACTTCGAGAACGGCGCGTGTAATGGGGCGATCACCCACTGCGGTCAGATCGCGACGTGCCTCTCGTGCATCGACGAAGCCGCGGTCGATCAAGCGATCGACCTCTACTACGACGCGTTCGCGGCGCCGGCGAGCACCGCCGTGAAGAAGTGCCAGCGCGCGATCGGCAAGGAGAGCGCCAAGTTCTTCGACGCGAAGCAGAAGGCGCTCGGCAAATGCAACGACGGGGTGCTGGGAGGGTCGAGCGCGGGTCCGTGCCCCGATCCGCGCGCCGCGGCCGCCATCGCGAAAGCCGAAGCCAAGAAGGTCAAAAAGATCTGCAACGCCTGTGGCGGTGCCGACAAGACGTGCGGCGGGTCGGACGATCTGACGCCCGCGCAGATCGGCTTCGCGGCGACGTGCCCGGCCGTCGATCCTCCGGGCAGCGCGCCCGCGTGCGGTGGCGCGATCGCGAGCCTGCAGGACGTCGTGGCCTGTGTGGATTGCGTGACCGGCTTCAAGGCCGATTGCACGAGCGCGGCCGGCGCGCCGGCCGCGGGCTCGTATCCGCCCGAGTGCAACGGTGGGGTCGGACCGACGCCGACGCCGACGGCGACCCCGCTGGTCACGCCGACGCCGTCGTCCTGCGGCAACAACACGGTGAACTTTCCCGAGCAATGCGACGGGACCGACGACGCGGGCTGTCCCGGCGCCTGTCAGCCGAACTGCACGTGCCCAGCGCCGTGCACCTTGCCGAATCCGATCCCGGTCAGCGTAGCGCTGGCCGCGCGTCCCGGCGTCGATCTCGACACCGGCTGGACCGGCGTCTCGCACGATCTTCCCGGTGTCGACGACGCGGCGACGACGAGCGCGCGTCTTTCCAACTGTGACGTCAGCTTGAGCTCGCCGACGTGTGGGCAATGCGACGTCAGCGGCCCGATCGAGTATCAGGGTCCGACCAGCACGTGCCGCTGCACCAACGCGGCGATGCCCGACGCGAGCACGCTCGCCAACTGTGATCCCGAGGCACCGACCTGCGGCGGCGGGGAAGCGTGCCAGTGCTTCTACGGCCCGCCGCTGCCGGTCTCGTCGGGGGCGGTGCCGGTGTGCATCGTGAACCGTTTCGCGACGAGCTTCGCGGGCACGCTGAACGTGTCCGACACGGGTCCGCACGCGGGTGAAGGCGCGACGACCGTGCAGCTGACCTCGTCCGTCTTCAACGGACTCGGGGCCACGAGCCCGTGCCCGAAGTGCGACGGCGACGCCACCGCGCGTGACGGACTCAAGCAGGGGACGTGCAACGGCGGTCCGAAGAACGGGCAACCCTGCGACACCGCCGGCGTCAACGTCTACTTCGGGACGACGAGCCTCGACTGTCCACCCGCCACGTCGTCGAACATCGGCGATCTCGCCGTCACCTTCAAACCGGCCACGACGGGCACGAGCACGCTCGGTACAAACCGGCCGTGTACAGCCACCGGCGGCAATTGCTTCTGCAGCACGTGCGCGACGGCGGCGGCGGAGCCGTGCAACGACAACGCCGATTGCCCGACGGGCATCGTCTGCGGCGGCAAGCGCTGCGTCGGCGGCAGTAACGAGGGCACCGCGTGTACCACCAACAGCCAGTGCGCGAGCGGCATCTGCAATCGGCCGGGTACGCCGACGGCACCGAATGCCTGCCTCGGGGGCGTGTGCGACCCGAACCCCGCCGACCCCAACAACCCCAACGAAGGCATCTGCAGCAACGGCCCGATCGATCGGTCGTGCAGCCTCGAGCCGTATCGTGGTTGCTCGAGCGCCACGGACTGCAATCCGCCGCCGACGGGGAACTGCGCCGACTGTCTCCCGGGCCAGACCTGCCAAGCGGCGAATCGCCAATGCTTCCTCGATCCGATCGTCCGGACGGGTACGCCCGGTACGCGCGACTCCATCCTCGCCGCGACCTTCTGCTTGCCGCCGACGCGCAGCGACTCGATCAACAACGTCGCGGGTCTGCCGGGTCCCGGCGCGGTGTTGCAGCCGACGCGGACGTTCCGCATCGGTCCGCTCTGCGGCAACGGTGCGATCGACACCGGCGAGACGTGCGACGGCGCGGCCGATGCGAGCTGCCCCGGGCAGTGCGGCATCGACTGTCGATGCCCGGCCGCCGCGACGTGTGGCGACGACAGCGTCAATCAACCGAGTGAAGTCTGCGACGGTAGCGATGACGGCACCTGTCCGGGTTTCTGCCAAGCCGATTGCACCTGCGCGCCGTATTGTGGCGACGGCGCGGTGAATCAGATCAGCGAGGCGTGCGACGACGGCAACACCGTCAACGGTGATGCTTGTGACACCAACTGCACCGTGCCGACGTGCGGCAACGGGATCACTGCCGGCACCGAGCAATGCGACGGCGGTGACGCGGCGGCCTGCAACGGCTCCACGTGCAAGGTGGATTGCACCTGCAACCCCTTCTGCGGCGACGGCGTGACGAACCAAGGCTCCGAGGAATGCGACGGTGCCGATCCCGGGACGTGCAGCGGCACCTGCAATCCCGACTGCACCTGCGCGCCCTTCTGCGGCGACAACGTTCGAGAAGGGGCCGAAAGCTGTGACGGCACGGATGCGGCGGCGTGCCCGGGCGCGTGCGGCAGCGAATGCAGCTGTCCGAAGATCGGATCGCTCACGTTCTCGACGGTGCCGGGCGCCGACCTCGACACGGGCTGGACCGGGACGTCGCACAACTTCTCGATCCAGACGTGCGCGACGATCGCCGGCGATCTCGGTGGCTGCAACCCGGGGCTGGGTGACAACGACTGCACGTTCTTCGCGAACGTCGGCTCGTTCTGCTCCGGCAACCCGGCGATCAGCTGCACCGACAATACGGGCTGCGTCGGCAACGGTTCGTGCGTGGTCAACGCGTACGGGGCGCCGCTGCCGCTCTCGTCGGGTGGCGTGCCGGTCTGCATCCTCAATCGATTCTCGGGGGACGTCACCGGGACGTTCGATCTGCAGACCGGGGCGTCGGTCATCACGGTGCCGCTGAACTCGCTCGTGACGCTCGCGACCGATTCCAACGTCCCGTGCCCGACGTGCAACTGTACGACGCCGCCGTGTCAGTGTGGCGACACCGGCACGTGCAGCAACAACCCGCTCACGAGCTGCACGGTCGGCGGCCTCGGCCCGTTCGGGCCCACCTCCAACGATTGTCAGCCGACGGGCCCGAACGTCTCGGGTGGCGGGCTCAACATCTCCTTCGCCCCCGCCACCACCGCGACCAGGACCTTCCCGTCGAACACGCCGTGCACCGGCAGCGGCTTCACGCAGTATGGCTGCTGGATCGCGGGGCAAACCCAGCCGAGCTCCTGCTTGAAGGGATGCAACGGCGGCAGCAACGACAGCCTCGAGTGCAGCGTGGACGGTGATTGCCCCGGCGGCATCGGGCCGCATCCGTGTCAGCCGCTCTGTCGTCACGACAATACGCTCGATCCGGGACTCGCCGGCGCGGACGAAGGTCGCTGCGTGCTCGGTCCGGTCGATCGCACCTGTGCGCAGGCCCACCAGATCACCTGCACGCAGGACGCGGATTGCATCGGCACCGGTCCCTGCACGACGGAGGTGCGGCGCTGCTTCATGGACCCGATCGTGCGGACCGGTGTGGCGGGGACGAGCACGCTGGTGTTGGCGTCGACCTTTCCGATCCCCGGCACGACGAGTCCGGCGGTCAACAACACGGCGGGGCTCCCGGGACCGGGCGCGATTCGGTATCCGCAGACGCTCACGATCGCCTACTGCGGCGACGGCGCCCTGAATCAATCAAGCGAGGAATGCGACGGCGCGGCCGACGCCAACTGTCCCGGCGCGTGCAACGACGCGGCGTGCGTCTGCAACGTCGTGTGCGGGAACAATGCCGTCGACTTCGGCGAGCAATGCGATGGGGCCGGTCAGGCCCAGTGCGGAGCGGGGCAGACCTGCCTCGCGCCGGGCATGACGGACGAGTGCACGTGCACGCCGGCGATTTGCGGCGACGGATACAAGGCGCCCGCGGAGCAATGCGATCCGGGTGCCCCGCCGGGCACGCCGGCTGACGACGACGCGTGTCCCGGTTCCTGCCAGGCGGCACTCTGCACGTGTCCGACGGCGGTCTGTGGTGACGGGGTGATCGCGGGGGCGGAAGTGTGCGAGCTCCCGGCCATCGGGTGTGGCGCCCTCCAGGCGTGTGTCGCGTGCACGGCATGTCTGCCGTGAGGCACTGAAGGCGGAAGCGGCGGCCCCGCGCTCGAGCGCGGGGCCACGTGACCGGTGGGCGGTTCCGCTTTGCGGGTTACCGCATCGCGCTCCGCGCTTACCGCGCCGGCGCGAGGCCGGGTAGCTGGGGCGCCGCCGCGACCGCGGCCTCCGATCCTGCGCCGAAGCTTGGGGCGAGGGTGGTGCCGTGGCGGCGCGCGAGGACGACCGCTTCGACCTCGGCGCGCCATCGGAGTGCCGGATCACGATGTTTCGCCGCGACCATCTCGAGCGCCTGGCGCGCGCTTTGCGTGCCGATGCGGCCGAGGCTCGTGAGCGCGGCCGTACGGAGCTCCGCATCCTCGCGGCCGAAACACACGGTGAGCGCGCGGACGGCTTCGACGTTGCCGGGGACGCCGAGCGCGCTCGCCGCGGCGGTGGCGATCGCGAAGTCGCGATCCTCGAGCAGCGGGATGAGATGGGCGTTCACGCCGGCGCTCGGGTGCTCCTGGACGGCATGGATGACGGCTACGAGATCGCTGCTCGTCGACGTCCGCAGCAGGCGGACCCAGCGCGCCGGGCCGAAGATCAGCCCGCGCCGTTCGAGCTCGGCGACGAGCGCGATGCGATTGCCGATCGGCGTCCGCGGACTCTCGATCAGCGGCACGAGCGCCGGCAGGTCGGCGAGGGTGAGCGCTGCCGCGTCGCCCCCGGGCTTGAAGTCCCGCATCACCGAGGTGACGAGCACCGGCTGGCCCGATTTGAGTAGGCCGAGCGTCAGCTGGCGGAGCGCCTCACTGCGGGATTCGGCATCCGGAATCGCTTCGAGCGCGACATAGCGGCGGACTGCGTCGGTCAGGTACGGCCCAACGCTGGCGGTGAGCAGGATCTTTTCTCCCCCGTTCGGCATCGCCACGTAGCGCAGGCGGCCCTGGAGCGGCGTCGCCACCAGCTCCGCCACGCGCTCGAGGTTGTGGAGGAAGAGCAGAACCTCATCACCCGCCGCGAACTCCGGCGCTCCCGGGCCGGGATTGGCGAAGACGAGCGCGCCCTGGGAGACGTTTCCTTTGAACGTCCCGACCACCTCGGCCTGCACCACCGAGTAGGCCCGGCCGCCGGCCTCCATCGTCGTCGGTCCGGCGATACGGGCCTGGACCACGGCATCGGCATCGCGCGTGAGCAGGCGGAGGCTGGCGGGGCCGGCGCCCTGCGCGTGGGCGGCGGGCAGGGTGCCGCATGGCGGGAAGGCTGCGGTCAGCAGCGCGGCGAGCGCGGCGAAACGACCCAAACGACGCGGCACGGCGGCTCCTGACGGATTCTGGATTGCGAGGGGTGCGCGGAAGAGCGCGACCATAGGGCCGGAGGATGCGAACCGTCAAGGCGGTTGCAGCCGGGTCGGCCTCAGCAGACGCGCGGTAGAAAAATGCAGCGTGTGAAGATTGTACTGGCGAAAGGGGTCCGATGTTCGCTAGATTCCCCGGACACCGCTTCACCTCAGTGCCGTGATGAGAACAATTCGAATCTTTTCATTCCTGGGCCGGTCCCGGCCTGTCTCCCTCGTGCTCGCGCGTGGACACGCCTTTGCGTCGCGTCTGCTCGTCGCGGTTCTGGCGGCGACCGTGCTCGCGGCCACCCAGGCCGCGGCCGAACCGACGCAGTGCCAGCGCGAGATCGCGCGTAGCGACGCCCGCTACACCCGCGCCAAGGTGCGCGCCCTCCAGAAGTGCGAGGAAGCGATCCTGAAGGGCGCCATTCCAGGTCCGTGCCCGGACGTGAAGACGGCGAGCCGCGTGGTGAATGCCAAGGCCAAGCTGCAGAGCTCGATCTCGCGGCGCTGCGGTGGCATCGATCAGACCTGTAGCGTGACCCCCGACAACGATCCGCTCGCGTTGATCGGGTGGGACGTCGGCACGTGTCCGAATTTCGAGAGCGGCGCCTGCACGAACACGATCACGCACTGTGGCCACATCGCGACCTGCCTCATCTGCATCAATGACGCCGTCGTCGATCAGACGATGGATCTGTATTACGGGTCGGCGATTCCGAGTTTCGACCGCACGGTCGGCAAGTGCCAGCGTGCGCTCGGCAAGGAGACCACGAAGTACTTCGACGCGAAGCTGAAGGTGATCGGGAAGTGCGAAGACGCGGTCATCGCAGGCAAGTTCCCGGGTCCGTGTCCCGACGACCGTGGCGCGGCCAAAATCACTCGCGCCGCGATCAAACGCGACGCCCGCATTTGCTCGATCTGCGGCGGCGCCGACAAGACCTGCGGGACCGTCGACGATTTGAACCCTGCCGTCTTCGGGTTCACGGCGGAATGTCCCCCCGTTGATCCGCCGAGCGACGCGCCGAGTTGCGGCGCCGTCATTTCGACCCTCTCCGACGTCGTGGCGTGTCTCGGCTGCGTGACCGACTTCAAGGCCGAGTGCGTGAGCGCGGCGGGAGCCCCGGCTGTCGCGGCGTACCCGGCCGAGTGCAACGTCGTCCTGCCGACGCGGACCCCGACGCCGACGCCAACCAAGACGCCGACGCCGACGAAGACCGTCACGCCGACGCCGCTCTCGACCACCACGCCGACGCCGACATCGACCCCATCCGCCGACCCGACCGGTCCGACCAAGACCGCGACGCCGACTCCGACGCCGACCGAGACGCCGGACGAAACGGCCACACCGACGGCCACGCCGACCCCGACGCCGACGGCGACGCCCGAGGAAACCGCGACGCCGACCGCAACGGCCACGCCCACGGAAACGCCGACGCCGACGGAAACCGCGACGCCGACGGAAACGCCGACGCCCACGGAAACGCCGACGCCGACCGACGACCCGACGCCGACGGAAACCGCGACGCCCGAAGACTAGGGTTCCGTACGACTTCGCCAGGGCGAGCACGGGCTCCCCGACGAAGTCGAGAATCATCCCTTTCGCGATCGGCGCCGTGCGTATTCGGCGCTGGATCCGAAGGCGATCGTGGATTGCGGTTGGCATCCTGCGTTCGGACTGCCACAGCCGGGATCACCGGATTGCGAGGGCGCGGCGCCGCGTTCTATGCATCGCCGAGCGTGCACGTCCTCGCCATCGACCAAGGCACCTCCGCGACCAAGGCGTTGGTCGTGGCACCGGACGGTGGCGTGCTCGGGGCGGCGGAGGTCGCCCTGCAGTCGCGCGCCGTCGGCGACGGTGGCGTCGAGCAGGATCCGGAAGCGCTCTGGCAGTCGGTCGTGACGGCGGGCCGGGAGGCCGTCGCGGCGGCCGGCGTGCCGATCGGCGCCGTCGGCTTCGCGAATCAGGGCGAGACGGTGCTCGCGTGGGATCGCGCCGACGGCCGGCCGCTGTCGACGGCGCTCTCGTGGCAGGATCGGCGTGCCGAATCGGTGTGTGCGCGCCTTCGCGCGCGCGCGCCCGCGCTGACGGCGCTGACCGGCTTGCCGCTCGACCCGTATTTCGCCGCCCCCAAGATGACGTGGCTCCGTGCGCACGCGACGCGGGCGGGCGTCGTCACCACGACCGACGCCTGGTTCCTGCAGCGGCTGACGGGCGCGTACGTGACCGACGCCGCGACCGCGTCGCGGACGCTGCTGCTCGATCTCGATCGCGGCACGTGGTCGGCCGACGCGTGCGCGGCGTTCGAGATCGATCCGACGCTGCTGCCGGCGATCGTCGGGTGCGCAGAGCCGGTCGGTGAGACGACCGTGTTCGGTGGACGCGTTCCAGTGACCGGTCTCGCCGTCGATCAGCAAGCGGCGCTCTTCGGGGAAGGCTGTCTCGAGCCGGGGGCGGCCAAGTGCACCTACGGGACGGGCGCCTTCGTGCTGGCGACGACGGGGTCCGTCGCGCGGCGTTCCGCGCACGGCTTGGTGGCGTGCGTCGCGTGGCGACTCGGCGCCGCGACGACCTACTGCCTCGACGGCCAGGTCTACACGGCGGGTGCGGCCCTCCAATGGCTGGAACGCATCGGCGTCCTGCGTGATCCGGAGGAGCTCGATGCCGTCGCGGCGTCCGTGCCGTCGGCCGGCTCCGCGCTCTTCGTGCCGGCGCTCGCCGGTCTCGCGGCACCGTTCTGGCGTCCGACCGCGCGCGGCGTGTTCGCGGGCCTCGGCCTGGCCACGGGACGAGGCGAGCTCGTGCGTGCCGTGCTCGAGGGCATCGCGGCGCAAGTGGCCGTGCTCGCGGCGGCCATTGAAGCCGATCTCGGGGCGCCGCTCGACGGTCTGCGCGTCGACGGCGGCCTCACGCGCTCGCGGGTCCTGCTCCAGACGCAAGCCGATCTGTTGCAGCGTCCCGTCATCGTCTATCCGTCGCCGCACGCGACCGCGCTCGGCATCGCGGCGCTCGCGCGCCTGGGAGCCGGTGCTGCCGCGACGCCGGAGCGTGCGCTTGGCACATGGCAGCCGGCCGCAACCTACGAGCCGCGCATCGACGCGGCGGACGCGGCCGAGCGGATCGCGCGCTGGCGCCGCGCTGCCGACACGGCGTGCGCGCTATGAGCACGGCGCACGCGCCCGTCCGCTGCGACGTCGCGGTCATCGGCGCGGGCGTCGTCGGCGCCGCGATCGCGCGCGCGCTCACGCAATATCGTCTCGACGTCGTCATCCTCGAAGCTGGGGACGACGTGGGCGCCGGGACGAGCAAGGCCAACACGGCCATTCTGCACACCGGCTTCGACACCAAGCCGGGCACGCTCGAATCGCGACTGGTGCGGCGCGGCTACGCGCTCCTCTCCGCCTGGGGGCCGACCGCCGGGATTCCGCTCGAGCGTCTCGGCGCGCTCCTGGTCGCCTGGGACGACGACCAGCTGGATCGCCTCCCGGCGATCGCCGACAACGCGCGCGCGACCGGCTATGGCGGGGCGCGGCCGATCACGCCGGAGGATCTGCGACGCTTCGAGCCGCACCTCGGGCCTGGCGCGCTCGGCGCGCTGGCCATTCCCGACGAAGCCATCGTCTGTCCGTTCACGACGCCGCTCGCGTTCGCGACCGAGGCGGTGATGAACGGCGCGATGCTGCGGCTCGCGAGCGCCGTGCAGCGCCGGGCGGCGGACCACGATGGGGCGCACGTGCTGTCCACCACGAGCGGTGTCGTGCACGCCGACTGGGTCGTCAACGCGGCCGGGCTCGCGAGCGACACGGTCGATCGCCTCTTCGGGCACGACTCCTTCACCGTGACGCCGCGCCGGGGCGAGCTCATCGTCTACGACAAGCTCGCGCGGCCGCTGGTGCGTCACATCCTGCTGCCGGTGCCGACGGCCCACACGAAGGGCGTGCTCGTCAGCCCGACGGTCTTCGGCAACGTCGTGCTCGGTCCGACGGCCGACGACATCGACGACAAGCACGCCACCGGCTCGACGCCGGCCGGGCTCGCGCGGCTCGTGGCGCAGGGTCGCAAGCTCGTGCCCGCGCTGGTCGGCGAGGAGGTGACGGCGGTGTACGTCGGCCTGCGCGCCGCGACCGAGCACGCCGACTACCAGATTCGTTTCCATCCGGGTGAGCGCTACGTCTGCGTCGGGGGCATCCGCTCGACCGGCCTCACCGCCTCGATGGCGATCGCGGAGTACGTCGTCGAGGGTCTGCACGACGCGGGCCTGCGCCGGGAGCTGCGGGACGACTACGCGCACGTGCGCATGCCGAACATCGGCGAGCAGGGGGAGCGCCCGTACCAAGCGGCCGCCGCGATCGCGGCCGATCCCGCGTACGGCGAGATCGTCTGCCATTGCGAGCGGGTGACGCGCGGCGAGATCCGCGACGCGCTCGCCAGTCTCGTGCCGGCGCGCACGCTCGACGGGATTCGGCGCCGCACGCGGGCGCTGCTCGGGCGGTGTCAGGGCTTCTATTGCGGAGCGACGATCGCCGCGGCGCTCGCCGACGCTTCCGGCTGCGCGCTCGCCGACGTGCTCGGGGTGCCGGCTCCGGACGCGCGGAGGCCGCGCTCGTCATGACCGCGGTCGGGTCGAACGGAGTACGGCGTGAGCACGCCGACGTCGTCGTGGTCGGCGGCGGGCCGGCGGGGCTCGCGGCCGCGATCGAGCTGCGGCGCCAGGGCGTCGCGCGGGTCGTCGTCATCGAGCGCGAGGCCGAGGCCGGCGGTGTCCCGCGCTACACCGATCACACCGGCTTCGGCCTCCGCGATCTGCATCGATGCCTGCGCGGACCACGCTACGCCGCGCGCTACCGCGGGCTCGCAACGGCGGCCGGCGTCGACGTGCGCACCCAGACGAGCGCGACGGCGTGGGCCGGACCGACGACCCTCGCGCTCACGGCTCCGAACGGGCTCGTCGAGCTCACGGCCGAAGCGATCATCCTGGCGTCGGGGTGCCGCGAGCGGCCGCGAGCGGCGCGGCTCGTCGCGGGCGACCGTCCGCGCGGGGTGCTGACGACCGGCATGCTGCAGCAGCTCGTGCACGGGCGCCGAGAACCGGTGGGATGGCGCGCGGTGATCGTCGGCGCCGAGCACGTGAGCTTCTCGGCCGTGCTGACGCTCGCCGAGACGGGGGCGCGGACGGTCGCGCTCGTCACCGAGGAGCCCCGCCATCAGAGCTACGGTGCGGTCGCGTGGTGGACGGCCGGGCGGTGGCGCGTGCCGGTGCTCACGCGCAGCCGCATCGACATGATCCGGGGACGCGAACGCGTCGAAGGTGTGGTGGTGACCGATCTCCTGACCGGCAACACCCGCGAGCTCGCGTGCGACACGGTCGTCTTCACGGGCGATTGGATTCCCGATCACGAGCTGGCGCGGCTCGGTGGGCTCGTGATGGACGCCGGCACGCGCGCCCCGCGCGTCGACGGCGCGCTGCGGACGTCGGCGCGCGGCGTGTTTGCCGCCGGGAATCTAGTGCACGCCGCGGAGGCCGCCGACGTGGCCGCGCTTTCCGGCCGGCATGCGGCGGCGGCGGTGAGTCGCTTCCTCGACGACCGCGGGTGGCCGGCGCGGCCGCCGCTCGCGATCGGCGTCGTGCCGCCGATCCGATGGATTGCCCCGAACGCCGTTGCCAACGCCGTTCACCAGGTGCCGCACGGGTTCTTCTTGCTGCGCGTCGAGCGCTGCCTCGACGCGAACGAGATTCAGGTCCGGCAGGGCGACCGCGTGCTCTGGCGGCAGCGCTATCGCGAGCTCGTGCCGGGACGCTCGATCCATCTCGCGGCCGGGTGGCTCGCCGCCGTCACACCCGACGGCGGCGCGCTCACGGTCAGAGTTGCGACACGCTGAGACCTAAAGACCCTTGACGTTTCGCATTGGCAGCGTCTTCCGCGCCGATGACTAGTCGGCCCGAGCCCGCAACGTCGTCGCAGACATCGTCTTGTACGGCGGGCTGAAGCTCGCGCTCCAACAGAGGCCGGTCCGCCGCTGGCGGAGCTGAAGCCGCAGCGCGCTCGTGAGGGTGGAGAGCGGCGGTAACGGCAGGAGCGGACCGCGGCCTTGCAGCCGGATCTGCGCTTTGCCATCGGCACCGGCCTTCAGGTCGAGGAGCGTGATCCCGTTCGGGAGCCCGGTCTTGTTGCGGTACGAGAATCCGTTCGTCTTCGGGCGCCAGCACGGCTTCGTGCCGCAGGTGCCGCCGGAGGGCACGACGAAACTCGTGCGCAAACCTGACGCGTCGTAGAAGCAGACGTCGTAGTCGTCGAACGTCGTCGGGGAGCCGAAGTCGGCAAGCGTCGTCGCCGCGCCCTTCGGCCACTTCCACTGGAGTTGATCCCGCTCGGCGGCCGTATCGTTGCGGAGGTAGAGCGTCGCCTTTCCCGGTGCGATCGGCTCGCGACACGTGTCCGCCGTGAGGGGACAGGCGGCGGACGTGTCTGCGAGCACGAGACGTCCGGCTTGCAGGCTCCGCAATGGTCCGGGAAAGCCGCCGGCGGCGTTCAGGAGCGCCGACACGGAGGGCGGCGTGCAGCCGACGGTGCCGAGCGCCGTCGGGTCGGCGACGCCGTTCACGGGGGGTGTGGCGGTGCCGGCGACCGAGAGGCTGCGCCCGAGGATGCCATTGTCGAGGAAGCAGCGCCGATTGACGGCCTCGCACGCTCCCGGCACGGCGTCGCAATGGGCGTCGGAGGTGCAGCCCCGGTTCGGATGGTTGCTGCAAATCTTCTGGACCGGTCCGTTGGTGCAGCGACCGATGCCGCCGCCGGTATCCAAACACGGATCGGCTGGACTGGCGGTGTCGTCGAGACATGCGTTCGGTTTCAGCGGCTCGCCCGGTTGACCACAGAAACCACTGCCCGGGCATGCCGATCCCGACACGCAGGGCGCCCCGTTGTTCGTCCCGCCGAGACAGCGCCGCCCGTTGCAGACGCCGGGATCGCCACCGCTGACGGGGCAATCGGCGTTGCTCGTGCAGGGCTCGGCATTGGCCGTGTTGCAGGTGGCGCAGAAGCATTTGTCACCGGTGGAACAATTCGGTGATGCCGCCGACAGCGTCAGGCTCTGCGCCTCCGTCGACACGGGCAACGCTCCGAAAGTGAACGATGTCACGATGACGTTCGGATCCGGCGGACAATCGAAGCTCGCGGCGCCGAAGTCGGAGTACACCGAGATGGCGTTTGCATCGCAGCTCTCGCCGGTGCGCAGCCCGGCGTCGCAGTGTCCATCCGGCACGCCGTCGTTCGGCGTGGTGTCGTCCTCGCAGCGCGGGCAGGCGTGCACCGCGCCGCCGAAGATCCCGCCGGTACCGGAATAGGCGTCGGCTCGGATGGGCATGGTGGCCGTGAGGGCGCCGCTTTCGGCGTCGACGGTACCGCTCACGGTGTCGGCGCCGATCCCGGCGATGAAGCAGAGCGCGATGCCCCCGACGCTGATCGACTGCGGCGGGCTCAGGAGCGTGCGGCAGGTGTCGGCGGCGCCGCAATTCGCGACCTCGCTCGCCGGCGAGCACGGAATCGACGTGTCGTTCATGCACCGTTGTGGGGAGGTCGAGCTCCGGGCGATCCCGGTGACCGTGCAGGTGCCGCACGGTGGGGTGGTGGTCGAGCACGTCACGGCCAAGGGCAGGGTGCTGCCGAAGATGGCGAGACCGTGATCGAGGCCGGTCCAGCCGGCATCGGCCGTCGCGGCGCCGGTCGGCTCGAAGGTGACCGTGGTTGGGCACCCGGCCCCGGCGGCTGGATGAGCCGTCGGGCCGACGCCGACCAACAACGCGACGAGCGAGAATCGCAACAGATACGCAGTAAGGCTCATGACGGCTCCTCCGGGGTGGTTGCGTGCCGCCTGCCAACGGTGCTCGGCACGGCAGGTCGGCACTGAGCTTCCCCTACACCTGAAGCGTGATTCTGCGCTGCACAATGTTCCTTCGGGGGCGGGACGAGCAGGGTGCTCCGTTGTGGCCGCGGCGCCCTATGGGGCCACCTCTAGGGAGAAGGTGGGATTTTCGAGCGTACGATGTCCCTGGCGGTCGCGATCGCGTGCTCGACGTCGGCGCGGCTCACGTCGAGGTGGGTGACCAACCGTACGGTCGTGGCAGTGAGCGGCAGGCAGCGAATGCCCGCGCCGATCAAGGTGCCGACGAGCTCCATCGGCGTGTAGGCGCTGGCGCTGGTGTCGAGGAGGACGATGTTGGTTTCGACCGGGCGGCGCACCCGGAGACCGGCGAGCCCGTCGAAGCCTTCGGCCAGGATCGCCGCGTGGCGATGGTCGTCGGCGAGGCGGGCGACGTGGTGGTCGAGGGCGTGGAGTGCCGCGGCCGCGAGCACGCCGGCCTGGCGCATGCCGCCGCCCAGCATTTTCCGGATGTGACGGGCGTCGTTGATGAACGGACGGGGGCCGACCAGGACGGACCCGACGGGGCAGCCGAGCCCCTTGCTGAAGCAGAAGTTGAGCGAGTCGACGTGCCGGGCGATCGCCGTCAGCGAAACGTCTTGCGCGATGCAGGCGTTCCAGACCCGCGCGCCGTCGAGGTGGACGGCGAGACCGTTGGCGCGGCCCGCTTCCACGACGGCGGCCAACTGGTCCAAGGGATAGCAGCTGCCGCCCCCGGCGTTGTGGGTGTCCTCGAGCCAGAGGAGGCGCGAGCGCGCTTGATGCACGTCGTGCATGCGCATGACCGGCGCGATCTGGTCGGGTGCGAGCAGCCCACGCGTGCCGTCGATCAGCGCGACGCTGACGCCCGCGTACACGGCGAAGCCCGCCGCCTCGTAACGATAGAGGTGCGACGTGCGCTCGACGAGCACCTCGTCGCCGGGCTGGGTGTGGAGCTTGCACGCGATCAGGTTCGCCATCGTGCCGCTCGGCACGAAGAGCGCGGCCTCTTTGCCCGCGAGCTCGGCGGCCCGGGCTTCGAGCGCGCCCACGGTCGGGTCTTCGCCGAAGACGTCGTCGCCGACCTCGGCCGCGGCCATCGCGGCGCGCATCGCGTCGGTTGGACGCGTGAGCGTGTCGCTACGCAAGTCGACGATGCGCATGATGGGTGCCGCTACTGCGGGCCGTCTTTGCCGACGATGGACACGAAGCTCACGCAGCGGCCCGGCGCGCCGCCGAGATTGTGCGTCAGGCCGAGCTGCGGATTGTCGAGCTGGCGCGGGCCGGCTTCGCCGCGGAGCTGCAGCCACATCTCGTACATCATGCGGAGGCCGCTTGCTCCAATGGGATGTCCAAACGATTTCAACCCGCCGTCGGGATTCACCGGCAGCCCGCCGTCCAGATCGAAGAAGCCGTTCATCACGTCCTGCCACGCGGTGCCGCGCGGGCTGAAGCCGAGATCCTCGTAGAGCACGAGCTCGGTCGGCGTGAAGCAGTCGTGGACCTCGGCCATGCTGATCTGCGTCCGCGGATCGGTGATCCCCGCTTGCTTATAGGCGTCCTTGGCCGACGCGACGACCTCACGGAACGTCGTGAAATCGTAGTCCTGCATGAGCGGACCCTCGCCGGGCCCGGCGACGAACGAGAGCGCCTTTATATAGATGGGATGCTGCGTGTACTTGTGCGCGTCCTCGGCCCGGACGACGATCGCCGCCGCCGAGCCGTCCGCCACGCCCGAGCAGTCCATCACGCCGAGCGGGTCGGCGACCTTGGGCGAGTTCAGGATCGTCTCCATCGAGACCTCCTTCCGGAACTGCGCTTTCGGATTCTTGGCGCCGTTCCGGTGGTTCTTCCACGCGATCCGCGCCAGCACCTCTTTGCCCTTGTCCGCTTCGAGGCCGTACTTCTTGAAGTACGCGGGCGCGAGCAGCGAGAACGACGCGGGCGCCGTCATGTTGCCGAGCGTCCCGTCGTTCGGCGGGCTCGACACGACCAATCCCGAGAAGCCCGAGTCCTTCAGCTTCTCGACGCCGATCGCCATCGCGATGTCGTAGGCGCCCGAGGCGACCGCGTAGCACGCCTGGCGCAGCGCTTCGGAACCCGTGGCGCAGAAGTTTTCGACGTGCGAGACGGGCTTGTAGTCGATCTTGAGCGGGATCGAGAGCGTCAGGCCCGAGAGCTGGCCCATCGTGCCGAGCCAGTAGGCGTCGACGTCGTTCGGTTGGACGCCTGCCGACTCGTACGCCTGGTAGGCCGCGTCGATCAGGAGATCGTCGGACCCTTTGTCCCAGTGCTCGCCGAACTGCGTGCAGCCCATCCCGACGATCGCGACCCTGTCCTTGATGCCGTTGCTTCCCATTGTCGATCTCCCTCAGCGCCGCGGACGGGCTTTCCAGAAATAATTGTGGACGCCGCCCGCGCTGTGCATGCGCCGGAACGTCATCTCGACCTCGTCGCCGATCGCGACCTTCTCGGGCTCGCAGTCGGTCATCTCGCAGAGAAAGCGGCCGCCGCCCGCGAAGTCGACGACGACGTTCACCGTCGGCGGGTTCAGCGTGTAGGCGAGGCGGTCGAGCGTGAAGGTCGCGACCTTCGCGGGGCGATCGGCGAAGGGGTAGGGCTCCATCTCGTCGCGCGCTTTGCACTTGATGCAGATGCGCTGCGGTGGGAGCTGCGCCGTGCCGCAGGCCGTGCACTTGCTGCCGATGAAGCCGAACTTCCAGGTTTCGGAGCGCAGCATCGGCGGCCCAGCGGGGCGCTCGGGATCGGGTCGGCGCGGGGCTTCGGTCGGCAGGATCTCGCGCCACTTCAAGTAGCGGGCGTAGGCGACGTCGCCCTTCGATTCGATCAGGCGCCCGACCGAGCGGGCCTGCGTGTAGCCCGCGGCCCGGTCGGTGACCTCGAGCAGGATCGCGTCGGCGCCGTCGCCGGCGCTCGCGACCAGGATGCGATCGCCCGGCTTGGCGGCGGCGAGCACGTTGGCGAGGACCAACGCCGCGTGCGCGGCACCAGTCTGTCCGACGGTCAGCGCCAAGGGATCGGCCATTTGCTCGGGCGTGAGCTTGGCACCGCGCGCGAGCTCGTCGGCGGCACGCGGGTTCGGGGCGTCGAGGATGACCTTGGCGAGGTCGCCCGGCGCGCATTTGGCTTGCTCGAGCACGCGCTTCACGGCGGTACCGAGGAGCGGTCCATAGGCCTGCGTCAATGCGAAGCGTTCTTCCCACGTGTGGGAGAAGCGCTCGCCGGGCGCGCGCCAGGTATCGAGGAACTCGCGCGTCACCGAGGCCGTCGCGACGATGGTGGCGATCGGGTCCGCGCCGATCACGAACGCGACGCCGGCATCACCACCGGCCTGCTCGGCCTTGCCCTCAGGCGCCGCGATCCGACAATCGGCGATCGCGACCAGTGCCGAGCCGCCGTTCGCCTGCACCGCGTCGGCCGCCTGCATGAGCGCGGTCAGCCCGACGCGCGGCGAGCCGGTGAGATCGGCGGCGCGAATCTCGAGCGGGAGCTGGGCCGCGGCGCCGACGAGGGCCGCGTTCAGCTTCTCGGCGTAGGGCGGGGTCGTGGTCGCGAACAACAGCGTGCGGATGTCGTTCGTGGGCCGGGCCCGCAGCGCGTCCCGCACTGCCTCCACCGCCATCGAGACGCTGTCCTCGTCGAAGCTCGCGACGGCGCGCTCGCCTTTGCCGGCGGGGATGCCGAGAACCTGTGCGATCGCGGCGCGTTTCAGCCGCCGATAGGGAACGTACGATCCATAGGAGGTGATGCCGACGGCCATGGGGGGAGGGCTCCTTCCGCGAATGACTTGGCCGGTTCGGTGTGACAGGTCAACCGAAGGGGGTGCGCTCGGGCCGCGCGCGCTTCCCGCCGCTCCCGAGCGCGACGGAATGGACGCCGGCCATGCGGCGCAGGCTTTCGAGGATGGTGGTGTCGCGTTCGGCGGTGTGCCCGGTGACGGCCATCTTCACGCGGTCGCGTTGGGTCTTGCCGATGTCCACGTCGACGTGCCCGACCCGTAAGCCGGTGGCCTCGACCGCCATGCGGAGCGCGGCGAGCTCGACGGTGCGTTTGTCGACGACGAGCGTGAGCGCAAAGGCCTGTTCGCGGCCGAAGAGGCGTTGCTCGAGCGGCTTCACGACCGCGAGCATGACCAGGATCAGCCCCGTCGACACCACGGCCATCGCGAACAGGCCCCCGCCGACCGCGAGGCCGATCGCCGCCGAGGCCCAGATGCCCGCGGCGGTCGTCAGCCCGTGCACGTTGTCGCGGCGCACGATGATCGTGCCCGCACAGAGAAAGCCGATGCCGCTCACCACCTGCGCGGCGATGCGCGTCGGGTCGGTCGGCACGTGCTGCGCCCCGTCGAGGCCGACGAACCCGAAGGCCGATACCAACATGAAGAGACACGAGCCGATCCCGACGAGGGCGTGGGTGCGGAGCCCGGCCCCGCTTTCGGTCCGTTCGCGCTCCGCGCCGACGAGCGCACCGAGCAAGGCGGCGACGGTGAGGCGAAGGACGATGTCTTGCAGGGGCAGCACGCTGATCAGAGGTAGTGGCGGGGGCGGTCGGAGGCAATCGGGCCTGGAACCCGCGGAGCGCTGCGTCGTGAACGACCTCTGGCCCACCCGTAGCCGCGGGCGAGGTCGGTATGGCAAGAACGGGGGCCATGGCCTACCGGATCCTTTCTCGCCTGGTTCTTCCCGCCTCCGCGCTGCTGCTGCTCGTCGGCGCTGAAAACCTCGAAGCCCAAGTCGGAGCCGGTACCTTCGGCGCGTCGAAGCTCATCACCGCGCTCGCCGAGGGCGCGACGACGTGCACCGACAGCACGCCCGTGACGGGCTCGGGCACGGCGCTCACGATCGCGCCGACCTGCAGCGTCAGCTCGTCCGTCGAAGGCGGTGTGAGCGTCGTCGCGAACGGTGCCCTGGACATCGAGCTCACGAAGAATGGCACCGACCTCACGCGGATCGACGTGACCGCCGGCGGCGATGCGAGCGCCAACGTGCTCGACGAAAACGTCGGCTTCACGAAAAGCTTCAAGGGCAGCGCCGACGTGCAGGGGAAAGTGGTCTTCGGTGCCTTTGGGACCACCGGATATGTGCTGGAGATCACGGTCGAGCCGTGGAGCTGCCAGAACTGCTCCTTCGAGGTCGAGCTGCGAGAGAACGGCTCCGCGATCGGCTTCTTGCGTATTGGGCAGAACGCCGTCGACACGCTGGACCGCGAGGGGATCCTCACCGGCGGCGGAAACTTCGAGCTCCGCGTGCGCTCGACCGGGCAGGTGATCAACCTCGCACCGACCGCGGGCGTCGACGGCCAGCGCGCCGGCAGCATCACGGTGGCGATGACGTTCCCCGAGGCCGAGGGCGCGTGCTGCACGCCGGGCGGTGCCTGCTTGGAGACGACGCTCTCGAGCTGCCAAGCCATCGGCGAGTTCCAGGGGTTCGGCACGCTCTGCGCTGTCACGCAGTGTGGCGGCGGCGAGACGTTCGTGTCGTGGGCGAACGGCGCCGGCGGCGCGTTCGAGACCCCTGGCAACTGGGAGCCAGCGGCGGTGCCCGACGGCGGCGACAGCGCGCGGTTCAACCTCGACGCCGCGTATCCGGTTTCGGTCGTCGCCGGCAGTCTCCGCCGCATGCTGATCGATAAAAGCGTCGTATCGCTCAGCGGCGGACAGTTGAGCCTGGTGGAGCAATCGTTGGCGCTGCCCTCGCTCGGGATCCGCGGCGGCGGACAGTTGAATCTGCTCGCCGGGTCGCTCGTCTCGTCGCACGCGGCGATCGGCGACGGCCCCTCGCTTGGCGGCATCATGTCCGTCGAGGGCGCCAGCACGAGTTGGCAGAGCTCGGGACGGGTCAGCGTTGGGCAGAGCGGCCTCGGAGGATTGCTCACCATCGAGGGTGGCGCCGCGGTGTCGAGCGCCGAGGTGCGCGTCGGTGACGCCGCGCTCGGCCTCGCGACGGTCACTGGAGAAAACTCGATCTGGACCACCGGCAACTTCGCCGTCGCCCTCGGTGCCGGCGTGAGCGGTAATCTCAGCATCCGAGACGGTGGCGTGGTCGAGGCCGATGATCTGGTATCGGTCGGCGAAGCGGCTGGCGCCGATGGTTCGATCTCGATCCACAGCGACACCGACACGTTCGCCGAGCTCGAGACGTTTTCGCTCCGCATCGGCGGCGCCGGTAACGGGAGTGTGACGCTGTCCGAGGGTGGCGCGCTGCGGGTGCAGGAGATCGTCGTGAGCGGTCAAAGCCCGGGCACCGGAACGCTCACGGTGAGCGGACCGCAGGCCGAAGTCGACCCGCCGTTGCTCTACGTCGTGCAGCACGACGGCGTCTTCGAGATGGAGACGGACGCCGACATCGGGGGCAACCCCGCCGACGGTCTTTTCGGCGCGGCGTTCATCGCCGGCTCGGCGGCGCGGGTGACGATCCGCACCGCCGCGGAATGGGCGCTCGGCAGCCTCCGCGTCGGGGAGTCGCTCGATGTGGAAGACAGCGGTGGTCAGAACGGCATCGTCGAGATCCTCGACGGCGCGACGATCACGGCACGCGACGCGTTCGTCGGCGTATTCGGGGGCGCGAGTGCGACCGTGCGCGTGAAAGCCGCCCCGGGCAGCCAGTTCCTCTCGGTGCTCGATGCGTTCAACCTGATCGTCGGCGGCGAGGGAGCCGGCAGCGTGACGGTCGAGGACGGCGGTGCGGTCGACGTGCTGCGTGCGACGGTTCGCGGCCAGAGTCCGGGCAGCGGACGCCTGACGGTCACCGGTAGCGACGCCTCGTTCTTCGCCTTCAACGAGTACAACGTCGAAGGCGAAGCGATCGTCCTCTTCGATGCCGGCGCATTCGTCGGCGATCCGGAAGGCAATTTCTTCGGCGCCGCGCTGGTCGCCGGCACCGCCCCCGAGCTTGCCGTCCGCAATGGGGCGACCTGGTTGCTGAACCGGCTCGACATCGGCGGCCCGCATCCGAGCGGCACGAACGGCACCGTGCGCCTGGCGAACGGCACCGTGACGCTGCGCGATCTGGTCGTCGGCGTCGGCGGCACGCTCACCGGCATCGGCACGGTCGAGCGCGTGTTCCCGCCCGGGTTCCCGCCGACGAACGCGTTGGTCGGCGGCACGATCAGTCCCGGCATCAGCATCGTCGACGAGCCGGAGACGCTGGTGCTCGGCCCGCGCGCGGCGTCGTTCACGCCCGGCGTGCTCACGATCGGAGGCAACGTCGTGCAGGGTCCGGCCGCGATCCTGCGCATCCTCGGGAACGGTCCGGGGCAAGCGGGTGTGCTGCACGTGACCGGCGTGCTCACGCTCGGCGGCACCCTCGAGATCGCGTTTCCGGACGGCTATCTGCCGGCGACCGGCGACGCGTTCGCGTTCGTGCAAGCGGACGGCGGTGTGCAAGGGAGCTTCGATCGCATCGCGCTGCGCGGTGTCGCGGAGGATCTGCCGTTCAGCACGAACGCGATCGGCGGCGGGCTGACGTTCACGGCGCTCGCCGATGCCGTTGCCTGCAGCGGACCGCCTGGAGACGACGGCGTCGCTGCGTGCGAGCGTTGCGACGATTGCGTCGACGACGATGGTGATGGGCTCATCGACCGCGCCGACCCCGACTGCGCGGCGGCGGCGAACGGGCTCGGGCTCGGTGCGGGCGGCGACGCGACGGGGACGAAAATGCTGCTGAAGTGCGGCCTCACGATCGCGACCGGCGGCGCCAAGCTCGGCGCCGGACTCACGAAGGCGCTGCAAGCGTGTGCCGACGGAGTCTTCGCGTGCGTCCAGACGAAGCCGGGCGACGCCGGCTGTCTCGCGAAGGCGCGCGCCAAGTGCGCGAAAGCGACCGGCGGGCTCGTCGCAACCACCGGCATCCGCGCCAAGTTCCGCGACAAGGTCGCGCAGGCGTGCGGCCTGGTGCCGTCGGCGACCGTGGTCGATGCGGCCGGCCTCGGCTACGGCGCGGAGGCGGCGCGCTGTGCGGCGCTCGGGGTGCCGGCGCTCACGTCGCTCGATGCCATCGGCACCTGCATCGACCGCGCGCACGTCTGCCGTGCGGTCGAGCTCTTCGCGAGCCGCACGCCCCGTGCGCGCGAGCTTCTGACTCTCGGCGGCGCGGAGCCGTCCGTGCTCGCCTGTCTGCCGGTCGGGGCCGAAGGCAACGGCGCCGGCCTCGGCGACGCCAAGACGCTCGGCAAGCCCGCGGTCAAATGTCAGCAGGCCATCGCGAAGGCGGGCGCGAAGCTCACCGCGCAATTGCTGAAGGGGCATCAGACGTGCGGCGCCGCCGTGCTGGCGTGTGCCCAGCAAGGATCGGCGTCCGACTGCGTCGCGAAGGCGGCCGGGAAATGCGTGAAGGCGGCCGCTGGCCGCGCGACGGTCAGCGGCAGCGCGAACGCCACGCTCGCGAAGACGATGGCCAAGGCGTGCGGCGGGATCGCACTCGCCGACCTGCAGGCGACGGCCGGGCTCGGCTTCACCGCTGGGGCCGAACGCTGCGCAGGGCTCGGTGTGCCGACACTCGGCTCGCTCGCCGACGTTGCGACGTGTCTGTCGCGCGACCACGCGTGCCGAGCCGCGACGCTCGCCGAGATCGCAATGCCGCGGAGCCGGGAGCTGTTGACGATCGGCGGCGTGCCGCTGCCATGATTCATTCTCTCCACGCGCGACGCGGCCGTCGCGACGATCACGATGAACCGCCCGGAGCGCCGGGACGCGCTCTCGTTCGCGCACATCCCTGCGGCGCAGGCTTTCGAGGATGGTCGTGTCGCGGTCGGCGGTGCGCCCGGTGACGGCCATCTTCACGCCGTCGCGACGAATTCGGTTGACGCCGCCGGAACGGGTCCCGTAGCGTTCACCGCGCTCGGCCACAACCCCCACACCCCTCCAGGAGGATCGCCATGAAGCTCGTTCGTACCGCCGTAATTGCCGCCCTCGTCGTGGCGCCGCTCTTGGCTGTCGCCGCCGATCTCCCCGTCACGTTCACGACCAAGGAGAAGGACCTCAAGGCCGCGATCGCCACGACCGTCCTGACCTTCTCACTCTATCGCGACGCGGCCTGCACCAATCAGGTCTATACGACCAACGTCGCCGTCGAAAACGTCGCGCTCATCACCAAGATCAAGCAATTCACCCCGAAGAACGACACCAAGCTGCCGAACACGGTGGCGTTGCAGCACACGCTCCCGGGCGTGACGGCCTACGGCAATGTCTATTTGAAGGTGACGGGCACCGGCATCGTGCCGGTTGCGGGTGCGTGTCAGGCGCAGGCCGCGATGGTGCCCGCGCCGACCTGCAACGATGGTATCCAGAACCAGAACGAGTCGGACGTCGACTGCGGCGGCGGCAACTGTTTCCTCTGTCAGCCCGGCGATACGTGTGTCGTCAACGGCGACTGCAACAGCTTCATTTGTACGGCGGGCATCTGTCAGCCGCCGCTCCCGAGCTGCATGGACGGCATGCAGAATCAGGGCGAGACGGATCTCGATTGCGGCGGCCCGAACTGCCCGAACTCGTGCGCCCCGGGGCAGCATTGCCTCGCGAACGATGATTGCTTCACGAACATCTGCAGCCTCGGTCCAGAGGTTTGCCTGTAGACGGAAGCCGGCGGTAGGTACGTGGCACGAGGTGACGCCATGACCTACCGCCACATTCTTTCCACGCGCGACGGCGCCGTCGCGACCATCACGATGAACCGCCCCGAGCGCCGGAACGCGCTCTCGTTCGCGCACATCGACGAGCTGATCGACGCGCTCGGCGCCGTCGCGCAGAGCGACGCGCGGGTCGTGATCCTAGCGGCCAACGGTCCCGTCTTCTGCGCGGGACACGACTACGGCGACATGGTGGAGCGTGACCTGGATGGGTTCCGCGCGCTCTTCGCGCGCTGCGCCGAGATGATGGCGCTGGTGCAGTCGATCCCGCAGCCGGTCGTCGCGTCGGTGCAGGGGATTGCGACCGGGGCCGGCTGTCAGCTGGTCGCGACCTGCGATCTCGCCGTCGCGTCGGAGGCGGCGAGCTTCGCGACGCCGGGCGGCCGCGGCGGCTGGTTCTGCAGCACGCCGATGGTCGCGGTGAGTCGCGCCATCGGTCGGAAGCGCGCCCTCGAGATGTTGCTCACCGGCGACGCGATCGACGCGCGGACGGCCGCCGACTGGGGGTTGGTGAATCGCGTCGTGCCGACGGAGCAGCTCGGTGCGGAGACCGCCGCGCTGGCGCAGGCCGCGAGCCGTGGCAGCACGGTGTCGAAGGCGACCGGCAAGCATGCGTTCTACGAGCAGATCGACCTCGACCAGGCGGAGGCCTACACCTACGCGTCGGAAGTGATGTCGCAGGGCGCCGTCGCGCCCGACGGTCGCGAAGCCATCGCGTCGTTCTTCGAGAAGCGCAAGCCGGTGTATCGCTGAGGGTGCGGGGAGGGTGGTGGGCGACGGTGGGCGTCGCCGTGGTCGTGATGGTCCTCGGGGCGGAACGGCCGTCGTGCGCCGACGAGCCGCCGTTGAACATCCCCGACGAGCCGCCGATCTTCGCGGAGTATGCGACGGCGCTCGATGCGGTGCTCGCGCGTGAGCGCGTCGATGGCGGCTGGGTCTTCCACACGCAGCCGGGTGAGCGCGTGCATCCTCACACCTATCCTCTGCGTTTCGCGGAGCGCGTCGCGGCGCCCTTCGGCCTCGCCGACTGGGACATCGTCGTCCTGCGCAGTCCCGGTACGCCGGCCGGGATCCTGACGCTCCTGAATGGCTATCGCTTGACCGGCGACGAGCGCTATCTCGCGAGCGCCCGGCGCGCCGGGGATCTGCTCGTCGCGTTGCAGATGGGCAGCGGGGGCTGGTTCTCCGAGATGCCGGCGCGGGGCCGGTTTCCGGTGCCGTGGTTCACGTGGACCGTGCTGCGGACCGCGATCGACGACGACGTCACGCCCGGCGCGATTCGCGCCCTCCTCGTGCTCTACCAGACGACGCGGCAGGACGCGTATCGCGACGCCGCCGAACGCGGCATCGCGTTCTTGGTGGAGCGGCAGCTGCCGGGCGGCGCCTGGCCGCTCGTCGCGCGCCCGCAGTGGAAGCAGATGCTGTATCGCGACTTCGAGGATCAGCCGACCCTGAACGACGGTGCGACGACCCAGAGCCTGACGACGCTGCTGATGGCCGCACGCGTGCTCGGTCGCCCCGAGCTGGTGAAAGCCGCGCGGCGCGCCGGCGATTGGATCGTCGCCGCGCAGCAGGCGGCGCCGCAGGCGGGCTGGGCCCAGCAATACGACGAAGCCGGGAAGCCCGCGCCGGCGCGGCGCTACGAACGGATCGCGCTCGCGTCGTGGGAGACGCGCTACGTGATCGAGGCCTTGGTCGAGCTCGCCGAGGCGACCGGGAACGCCGCGTATTGCACCCCCGTCGCGCCGGCGGCGCGCTGGCTGGTCGCGTCGCAGATCTCGCCGGGTTGCTGGGCGCGCTTCTACGAGCTCGGCAGCAATCACCCGCTCTATTTCAACGAGCGCCGCGAGATCGTCGGCAACCCGAGCGAGGCGCATCAGCCGTACGATTGGACCGGCGACTTCGGCATCAGCGATCTATTGCTGCGGCTCACTGGTGCGCCGCTGAGGGACGACCTCGGCACGCCGATCCCGGGCGATCCCGGCGCGTGTCCCAATCCGACGGCGCCGAAGTTCGATCCGACGACCGCGCGCGATCCGCGCCAGCTGATCGCGTGGGCTGCACGCGTGGGAGACGGGATCGAGCCCCGCGAACCGCCACCCCCAGCGTGCCGCCTTCACTAGCGGACGATGAGACCGCGGCGCCGACGAGACACTGCCGCTGCCGCGTAGTTCCAGCGCAGCGCCTCACCGGCCCAGAGCGTCGCGTAGCCCGCGAACACGATCATCGTGATGATCTCTTGCGTGATCTTCAGCTGCCCCAGCGACAGCACGCCGTAACCGATGCGGTTCGCCGGCACCTGCAGGGCGTACTCCGCGAGCGCGATCAACCAGCTCACGAGGATAGCGACGACGAGCGGCGCCATCCGGAGCGTCGAGAGGTGTCCCTACCAGGCGATCGTCATGAAGATGTTGGACGCGAACAGCAGCAGCACCGTCTGCAGGGCAGGAGAGAGTGAGGGCATGGCGCCATGTGCCCCAGCACCCCCGCACGTGGCAACCCCGCGATCTTGCCCACGAACTTGCGGCTCCGGGGGGTCGCTGATAGAAGCCCCGCTCTCGCGGTCGCCACGCACCGTACGTCCCTGTCGTCTAGCTCGGCCTAGGACACCGGCCTTTCACGTCGGTAACACGGGTTCAAATCCCGTCGGGGACACTCGTCATGTCGAGCATTTAAACGCGCAACGCTTGTGGCGTCGTCAGGCGTGGTGTCCGATTTGGTGTCAGTTGGCGCTCCTACTAAGGTTCGCGCTCTTGCCATCGAGGCGATCTGGAGTTCCCAGGATTTCGTGGACAGTAGCCTCCGCGTAGTTGAGGAGGGCGATGCCGATGTCCACGAAGCCGAGCGCGGGGCGAGTCCGGTCGACGTACGCGTTCATCAAGGCCATGGGAACTCCAATCGGCGCCCAGCGCACGGAGGCGCTGATCACGGTGTGCCGGAGCCTGAGAAGGAGGCGCCAATGAGCGACATTCGCCGCGTCGTGACGGGGCTTGACGCTGAGGATCGTGCAGTCGTCCAGTTCGACAGCCAGCTTGCGCTCGAGCCGGGGCCGTTCGGCATCAACTCGGTCAACCTGTGGATCACCGACAGCTATCCGGCGGGCTTCTCGTTCACCCATGACACTGTGCCCCGGCCGATCGGCATTTCGCCGCCCGACAACGGCACCAAGTTCCGCATCGTCGAGTTCCCGCCGCTCGACCAAGCGACCGAGGCGATGATGCTGCCCGACATGCTGCATGCCCTAGTCGGCGACCAGGCGCCGAAGCGTGGCCGTGCCGTCAGCCACCCGCTGATGCATCGTACGCGCAGCGTCGACTATGCGATCGTGCTGTCGGGCGAGGTCGACCTGATGCTCGATGAGACCTCGGTGCACCTCAAGCCGGGCGACGTCATCGTCCAGCAGGCAACCAACCACGGCTGGGTCAACCGTGGTGCCCAACCGTGCCGCATCCTATTCGTCCTGATGGACGCCAAGGAGCCGTAGCGCGCCAACTCGCCACCACGCAGCCTGCTTGACGGTGAGAACTATGCCGAACGGCTGCTGTAGCAAGAGCCAATCCCGTCGGGGACATATGCTTACGCGCTGCCTGTGGAGCTGGTGCCGGTAGCGGTGCCGGTTGGCTCCTCGGTGGCGCGTGGCTCGCGCGAAATGCGCTGCGCCGTTTCGAGCAGGTGGTCAGGTGCGGCGTGTGCGTAGCGATCGGTCATGCGCGTCGTGGTGTGCCCCATCAGCTCACCAATGGCCTTGAGGTCGACGCTCTGGATGCGAAGCCGCGTTGCGAAGGTGTGCCGCAGGTTGGCGCATCGTCTTGCCAGTGGTCGCCAACTCGGCTGGAGGGATCCGCGGTGTCGCGGACACTCACGGCGGGGCGGGCCCCAGGGGAAGCTTGTTTAGCGCGGCGAGCATCGCCGTCGCCTTCCCACGCAAGGCCGGCGATGGCGCGCGGGAGGCGAGCGCCCCGAGCCACTGTTCCGCCGCACCCACCGCGGCCGTGTTGCGTAGCTGGCGCGCGAGCACGGCATCGTCGACGGCGGTGAGCGTTGCAAGATACGCCACTTCGATTTCGGGATCGCTGGCGAATGCGGCGAGCGCGACCTCGCGCGCCCCGTCCCGTACCCCCGGACGCTGGTCCGTGACGACCTCCAGCACGCGGCCGATGGGCGGAGTGGTGGTTCCCATGGCGCGCGCGAGCGCGTTCAGCGCTACGACCTTGCGTTGCAGAGCGGGCGCCCCGGCTGCTTCCTCCTCCGCGCGTGGCGACGGTACTGCCGACACCGGAGTTGGCGTCGGTACTGTCGACACCGGAGTTGGCGTCGGCAAGGCCTCGCCGCGGCCGAGCAGCTCGATCCTTCGGATCTCGCCGTCGGCGGCGTACTTGAGGACGAAGCTTTCGCCGCTGAGGACGGTGGCGAGCGCTTCGCGGACGGGTCGCGCCGTGAAGTCGAACGTCACCGTTCGTGTCGGCCGCCCGCCCCGGATCGTCGCACGCGTCGCCGCGGCGATCTCGTCGATCAGGCGATCGAGCGGCATGTCGGTCACGCGCACCGTGAGCCGCCCCTGCTCGTAGCCGACGACGTGGTCGGCTCCCTGCTCGGCGATGGCGGAGACCGCCAGCATTAGCATTGCGAGGAGGAAGGCGACCCGAGACATCGCTCCTATTCAGCGAGAGGCTCCGCGCTCTGCGAGCCTTCGGTATGCAGATCGTCCGGTGCGAGCGGATCGCACGAGCCGGCATTGCCGATGTAACGCTCGTCTCGCCACCGTTCGGCGATCGCCGCGATGCTGTGGGCGCAAAGGCCGCCCCGGCTTACCCAAGAATCCCGGACCCAAATGATTCAGATCTTGCCCAAGAAACCGTCTAAAAGGGGACCCATTACAAATCCCGGCCGGCCGGCCGGTGGAAGCGAGCTCCTCATTGCGTGCCAAGGGTTAGGGCGACGGTTGCATCCGCAGCCGCGCTGCTGCGCGCCGCCCTCGGATGCGGATAGTCCCGCGCCCGACTCTCACTCTCGCGGCAATGGTGCCGCGGTCGGCTTGCGTCCTAGGGCCCGCCAACATTGAATGCCGGGTCGCTACGGGTGCGCGTGACTATGCCTCCACCGTCTCAGATCGTTGCCTTTCCGCCGTTCGTGCTGGACCTGCGAGCCGGGTCACTGCTGCGCGACGGTGCCGCGGTGAACGTGCGGCCGAAGACGTTCGCGGTGCTGGCGTATCTCGCCCAGCACCCGGGTGAGCTAGTGACCAAGCAGGCACTGCTCGACGCTGTTTGGGGCGATGTCGCGGTAACCGAGGACGTGGCCCGAATGTCGGTCGGCGAGCTGCGGACCGCGCTGGGCGACGAGCGGCAGGCACCGCGCTTCATCGAAACCGTTCCGCGGCGCGGCTACCGCTTCATCGCCGCGCTCGGCCACGCCGCCCGCGATCGCGCACCGCTCGCCCAGGGCACCACGAGCGGCGTCGTGCCGGTCGGCCGGCAACGCGAGCTGGCCACCGCCCGCGAATGGCTCGTGGCGGCGCGCGACGGCCGGCGCCAGATCGCGTTCATCGCGGGCGAGGCTGGCATCGGCAAGACGACGCTGATCGATGCCGTGGTACGCGAGCTCGTGCGGACGGGTGGCCAGTGGCGCAGCGCGCGCGGTCAGTGCGTCGAGCACTTCGGTGACGGCGAGCCGTATCTGCCAGTGCTCGATGCCTTCTCGGACCTGAGTCGCGGCCCCGACGGCGCGCGCGTGCGCGCCACGCTGTCGGAAACCGCGCCGGGGTGGATGCTGCCGCTTCTGGACGCACCAGTGGCCGGCGGCAACGCGGCGCCGCACGAAAGCACCCACGAGCACACGCTGCACAAGCTCGCCAGCAGCATCGAGGCATTGGCGGCGGAACGGCCGCTGCTCATCGTCTTCGAGGACGTCCAGTGGAGCGACTACGCGACGCTCGACCTGCTCTCCGTGCTCGCGCAGCGCCGTGAGCCGGCGCCGCTCGCGATCCTCTGCACGCTGCGTCCGAGCGACGCGATCGCCAGCGGCCATCCCGTGGCCGGCGTCAGGCGCGAACTGACCCGCAAGGGACTTTGTCGCGAGATCCTGCTCGACGGCCTACCGGCGCAGGACGTCGCGGAGTACCTGACGCGGCGGCTCGACGGTGCGGGACTGCCCGACGAGCTCCTGCCCCTGTTGATGGAGCGCACCGAGGGGAACCCGTTCTTCGTCGCCGTGCTGATCGAGGATCTGCTGGAACGTACGCTACTGACGCGGCACGACGGGCGTTGGCGGCTACAAGGCAGCGCCGAGGCACTGCGGACCTCGATGCCCGAAGGATTGCGAGCGGTGATCGAGCCACGGCTGGACCGACTGGCGCCAGCGGAACGCCGCCTCACCGAAACGGCCAGCATCCTCGGGTTCGAATTCCCTGCGCACGCAATCGTGGCGATCGCGGACGGCGATCCTGAGCTCGGCGACGTCGAGGCGGTGGAGGCGCTCTGCGACGGCCTCGTGCGCCGGCAGCAGATTCTGCGCGCCGCCGGCGAGAGCGCGTGGCCCGACGGCACGTGGAGCGCCCGCTACGCCTTTCGGCACGCGCTCATTCGCGAGGTCGCGTACCAACGGATCGCTTCGTCGACCAGCCGCCGCCTGCATCAGGCTGCCGGCGAATGTCTCGAGGCGGCGTACGGGCCGCGCATGTCCGAGGTCGCGAGCGAGCTGGCGGCGCACTTCGAACGCAGCCGCGATGTCGACCGGGCCATCCGTTGTCACGAACAGGCCGCCCACCATGCCGGCTCGCGGAACGCCAACGAGGAGGCGATCACGCACCTACGGCGCGCGCTCACGCTGCTGGCGACCCTGCCGGCGACACGCGAGCGCGACCAGCGTGAGCTGCGGCTGCAGGCGGCGATCGGCCCGCCGCTGACGGCGGTGCGCGGCTGGTCGCACCCGGAGAACGAGCACGCCTATGCGCGCGCGCGCGAGTTGGCGGCGCGGATCGGTGAGTCGCCCGATCTGCCGCGCGTGCTCGCCGGTCTGGCGGACGCGTACCTGGTCAAAGGTGAGTTCGCGACCTCGGCCGAAGTGGCGCGCGAGGCGCTGGCGATCGCCGAACGCACCGGCGAGGCGTTCGACCTGGTTGCGGCGCACTGTCAGACCGGCATGCCGCTCTTCTTCCAGGGCGACTTCCCGCGCGCACTGCGGCACCTCGAACGGTCGGCGGAGCTGTACGATCCCGCGGCGCACGCGGCGTTGGCGTATTCGACGGGGATCGACCGCGGCATCAACTCGCGGGGCTACGCCGCTCTGTGCCACCTGTACCTCGGCCACCTCGACCGGGCAGTGGCCGAGAGCGAGTCGGCAGTGACGCTGGCGCGACGAGTGCAGCATCCGCTCAGCCTCGCGCAGGCGCTGTTCCTCGCGGGCTTCACGCATTTCAGCCGCGGCGACCTGACGCGGACGCGAGAACGTGTCGAGGAAGTCGTTGCGCTCGCCGGCGAGCTCGGCTTTCCGCTCTACAGGGCGGTCGGAACGTTCCTGCGCGGCCGGGCACGGATCGAGTCGGGCGACTGCGAGGTCGGCCTCGCCGAGATGCGGCAGGCCCTCGTCGAGCTGGCGGGGATCGCCAGCGGGCTCGCCGCGCCGCAGTTTCTCGGCCTGCTCGCCGAGGGGCTGCACAAGGTCGGACGCCACGACGAAGCGCTGCAGGCGCTCGGACTCGGCGTCGCGCAGGCGGCCGGCCAGGGACAGCACTTCTACGACGCCGAGCTGCAGCGCATCCGCGCCGACGTCGTGCTCGACACCGAGGGGCAGGTTGCCGACGACGCGGCAGCGCTCTATGCGCAGGCGCTCGAGATCGCCCGCCGGCAGCAGGCCAAATTGTTCGAGCTGCGCGCCGCCGTCGGCATGGCGCGCCTGTGGCGACGCCAGGGTAAGCCTGACGCCGCCCGGGCGCTGCTCGCACCCGTTTATGCTTGGTTCGAGGAGGGGGGCGACAGCTCTGACCTGCGGACGGCGCGAGAGCTGCTGGCTGAATTGTCGGTGTGACCGCCACGCGAGACGCGTCGCTCCCAATGCGGGCGATGATCGATCGCTGGCGTGCACGTCAGCCGCAGCACTCCGCCGCGCACCCGGCAAAGTTTACGTTGACCGCGCAGTCGTGAGTCGGACTCTGCTGAATGCACCCGTAGACCGCGGCGGCCCCGCAGGCGACCCGGCAGTCCGGATCGGCATCGCAGCAAGCTCTGCACGAGGGGGCCGATATGAACCCGCTGTATGCAAAACACGCCTCGGGGTAGTCGACGGCGATATGGTCGAAGCATGAGGCGCACCCGCAGTCGGATATGCAATCGCCGGGACAGTTGCCGTCGTCGGCGCCGTCGCACGCCTCGCTCCCCTCGCGTACGCCGTTGCCGCACACGGGAGCCGCGGGGCAGGTGCAGTCTGCGAGACAGGCACCCGGACAGGCCGCGGCGTCGGCGCCGTCGCACGTCTCCCCCGGGTCGAGGTTGCCGTCGCCGCAGGTGAGGACCGCGCCGAGATCGTCGTGGCAGTCATCCGCCACGGCCTGCACCGCGGATGCATCGCCGGTGAACTGGCAGTCGTTCGACGCCTGCGCCTCCAGACGTGCGAAGCAGCTTTTCGCCGGATTGGCGCCGCCGGTGAACTTCGCGACCGCTTTGTCGACGCAGCCGTTGGCGTTCGGATCGACCGGCTTGCCCGGCGTCTGTGCCGCCCGGCGGCACTTGAGGAGAGCGCCGACGTACTTCGACACGCACCTTCGCTTGCCGGCCCCGCATGTGGTCTGGTCGAGCGGCGCCGGGTCGATGGCCGCGATCAGCGACGCGACGCAGTCGTCGATCGCGGCCCCGGCCGGACCGGCGTCGTCGACGGTCAGGCAGTCGTTGGTCGGCTTGTTCTCCAGCCGCTCGAAGCAGCCCTTCGCGGGATTGCTGCCGCCGTCCCACTTCGCCGCGACCTTCGTGCGGCAATCATTGGCGTTCGGATCGACCGGCTTGCCGGGGGTCGCGGCGAGCGCCTCGCACTTCAGCATCCCGGCGGTCTTCTTGCTCATGCACAGGGTCTTGCCGGAGAGACACTTCGCCTGCTGGGCCGACGCGGGTGCATTGGACAGGATGACCAAGGTCATGGCCAGCGCGGTTGCGATCACAGAGCGGGTCGTCATGCGGCATCTTACGGCGATTTTGCAAAGTCCCATGGCGTCGTCTCCTCTTGCGTAGCGAAGTGAGGTGGTCACGTCGGAATTCTTTTCGGCGGTCATGCGAGTGGGTCATAGCGACCGACGCCGTCCGGAGTCCGTAAGAAACCCGATAGTTTTGCGAAAATTCCCTCGACGCCCCGTCCCTGATCGATTTCCGTTGTTTGGGCTCGACCTTCGCCGGGCGACTGCGGCGCGACGACATGCCGTTCCCGCTTCGGCCGGAAACCTAGTCACGAGGCAGTAGGGGGATGACGGTGTGCCGCCGTCGACTCGGGCATGGCCGCTCGTTGCCGCGGCGAGCTTTACGCGAACTTTGCGCGTTCCTTACGGACTGCCAGGGTGCGCCGGCGCTATCGATGCGTGCATGAACGAAGGATCTGGCGGTCGCGCCAGGAAAGCGAGCACATCTCGACTGCCGGCGGAACGGGCGTTCGTCCTGCAGTTGCGGCCCGAGACCGATGCCGGCGCCGATCTGTTCGTCGGGCGCATCGAGCACATCGCTTCCGGCGCCGCCGAGCAGTTCGTGTCGGCGGCCGACCTGATCCGGTTCGTTAGGCGAGTGCTGGGAAGCGGACCGGCGGAACGCGTGGCCAGCGAGGAGGAACGATGAAGCGACCTGGGGAACGAGCTTGCCGCGAAGTACATGAGGGATTTCCGATGATGAGTAGAGTGGTGCGTCGAAGCCGTGTCACCAGCGGCTTGGTGCTTGGGGTTTTGGGGCTGGCGCTCTTCGCCGCGACGGCGCACGGACAGTTCGCGCAGGATGGGTTTGACCCGAACGCGAACGGAGTGGTGTTCGCCCAGGTCGTGCAGTCGGACGGCAAGATCCTGATTGGTGGACAATTCACCTCCGTTGCAGGCTTGCCGGGCAACCGCATCGCGCGTTTGAACCCGGACGGAACCCGTGATTTCCCTTTCAACCCGAACGCGGACAATCTTGTCTTTGCGATCGCCTTGCAACCGGACGGCAAGATCCTGATTGGCGGCACATTCGCGAACATCGGCGGACAACCCCGCAACCGGATCGCTCGGTTGAACCCGGATGGAACGCTCGACACCGCCTTCAATCCCAGCGCGAACGGTGATGTCGCATCGATCGTGGTGCAGCCGGACGGAGAGATCCTGGTGGGCGGATTCTTCACCCTCATCGCGGGACAACCGCGCGTCGGCATCGCCAGGCTCAATGCGGACGGGACGGCTGATGCGTTCAACCCGATCGCGGACAATTTCGTCTATTCGATCGCCCTACAATCGGACGGCAAGATTCTCGCCGGCGGTGGATTCACCAGCATCGGCGGGCAGACGCGCAACCGCATCGCGAGGCTCGATGCTGCCACCGGCGCGGCCGACGCGTTCAACCCGAACGCCAGCGACGCGGTCCTGGCGCTCGCCGTGCAGTCGAATGGCAAGATTCTGGTTGGCGGCAATTTCACCGCCATTGCCGGACAACCGCGCAACCGCATCGCCAGGCTCGATTCGGACGGCGCGCTTGACTCGTTCGACCCGAACGCGAGCAGTTCCATCTTTTCACTCGTGCTGCAGCCCGACGGCAAGATTCTCGCCGGCGGCAATTTCACCACCATTGGCGGACAAGCGCGCAACCGCATTGCCAGGCTCAATTCGGACGGCACGGCTGATTCGTTCAACCCGAATGCGAACAATCTTGCCTATTCGATCGCCGTGCAGTCCGACGGCAAGATTCTGGCAGGCGGCTACTTCACCGACATCGGCGGACAGACGCGCAACCATATCGCACGGCTCGAAAGTGACGGTAGCCTCGACCGAACGCTTGCCCTCGACTTAGGCGGCTACCATCCGAGTCCAGTTCTAGCCACCGTCACGCAACCTGATGGGAAGATTCTGATTGGCGGTACTTTCATCGAGGTCTCCGGCGCACCGCGGCACGGCATCGCCCGCTTGAACCCGGACGGAACACTCGACACTGGCTTCACCCCGGAGGCGACCGTCCCCGGGGGCTTCACCGTTTTGATCTGGGCGATCACCTTGCAACCGGACGGCAAGATTCTGGTGGGCGGCATTTTCAGCTTGATCAACGGCCAGGCACGCAACAACATCGCCCGTTTGAACCCGGACGGAACGCTCGACGACTCCTTCAACACGAATACGATCTATACGGTCTGGTCAATAGCGTTGCAGGCCGACGGCAAGATTTTGGTTGGCGCCGAAGTCCCCGGCGGCGGAGGCGTGTACTCGCGCGTCGGCTTGGCCAGGCTCAATCCGGACGGGACGGATGATTCGTTCATCCCGAACCAGGACGGTAGTGCGCATTTACTCGCGGTGCAGCCGGACGGCAAGATTCTGGCGTGTTGTGAGCTCAACGGCTTCGGCAGGTACCCCAATTTCGCACGGTTCAATCCAGATGGAACGCCTGACTCGTTCGATCCGCAATCGGACTACCACCCCGGCGTAATGGCAGTGCAGCCGGACGGCAAGATTCTGGTTTCGGGTTATTTCAGCACCATCGGCGGGCAACCGCGCCATAGAATCGCGCGGCTCAATCCGGACGGAACGGCCGATATGGCGTTCGATCCACAGGCGAACGATGTGATCGAGACCTTCGCTTTGCAATCGGACGGCAAGATACTGGTGGGCGGCAAATTCACCACCATTGGCGGACAACCGCGCAACCGGATCGCCAGGCTCGATGGAGCGACGGGAGCGCCTGACTCGTTCAACCCGAACGCGGACAAGAAAGTCAGATCGATCACCCTGCAGTCGGACGGCAAGATATTGGTTGGCGGGGACTTCACCTACCTTCAAGGAATTCCGCCGGCGCACGATGGGTTTGTCCGCCTCTCGAACGACACCGCCGCCCTTCAGCATTTGTCGGCGACGCAAACAACCGTGACCTGGACGCGCGGCGGCTCGAGCCCACAGTTCACTCGCGTCATCTTTGAGCAATCGACCGACGGCACGAACTTTACCTTCCTGGGCGACGGAACATGGAGCTCCACGCCGACGGCTTCCGTGTTTACCTTGACCGGATTGAATCTGCCGACCGGACAGAATCTTTTTATCCGCGGCCGCGGCGTCAGCCGCGCGAGCATACGGGACGGGTCGGAATCCATTCAGGACACGACGATTCTGGTCTCGCTCGCGACACCGGGTGCGAGCGAGACCGCAACTCCGACGGCGACGGCAACGGCGATGCTCACCGCAACGCCGACCGTGACCGGGGCACCGACGCCGGCCGCAACAGCCACCGCAACGGCGACATCGACTGGCACCTCGACCACGACACTTGCCGGAACCGCCACGCCCACCGCGATGGCCACCACGCCGACACCGCAGCCGACCAGCACGACGATTCCGCTTGGTCCCTTCACCTGCTACCAGGCCGGTGCGCCGAAAGGCGCGCCGAAATTCGCTGCAATCGCGGGTGTGAGCCTCGTCGATCAGTTCTCACCATCGACCGTCGCGGTGAAGATGCCGACCCGGCTCTGTGCCCCGACCCAGAAGGACAGCGAGCCGCCGTCCGCCGCACCGGATGAGCACTTGAAGGCGTACCCTGTGAAGCCCGAGGAGAAATTCGTGAAGGTGCTCGATCAGGTCGTCGTCGACCAATTCGGTACGCGGCACTATGACATCCTCAAGCCCGGCGAGCTCCTCGTTCCGACCGCGAAAAGTCTCGTGTCACCGCCGCCCGAGCTCGCCGATCCTGCGATCGATCACTTCCAGTGCTACAAGGTGAAGGACCTCAAGCTTCCAACGAAGTTCCAGCCGGTCGTGGTGACGCTCGTCGATCAGTTTCAGTCCCTCCAGGTGAAAGTGACGAAGCCGTGGCGTCTCTGCGCGCCGACGAGCACGAATGGCGAGGATCCGAGCGCGCCGAGCCATGCGAATCATCTCATGTGCTACCGCGTGAAGGACCTTAAGCTGCCGGCATTCGCGCGCGTGAACTCGGTCTTCGTCAACGACCAGTTCGGGCCCGAGATACTGGACGTGAAGAAACCGGCAGAGCTCTGCGTGCCGGCAGTCATGAATCCGTAGGGTGGATAGGCGTTTTTGCGGCCTTTTTGCTGTCTGTTGGTGTTCGCTGGGGTGACATAGTTCCTCCATATGGGACGTTGGGACTTGCACTGCCGTTCGCCACTGCCCGCTTGGCTGGCGATGGGTTCCACTTTGTTAACGAACCACGCCGTGACCATCGCGACCGTGCACCAGTCCAAAGGACTGCAGTGGCTCACGCGGCTTCCTTGACGGTGAGCACCACGCGGATCGGTTGCCCTAGTAAGGGCCAAATCCCGTCGGGGACACTTCGTTTGCTAGTCCGAATCGAGAAGTCGTCGTTTGATGATGACGTGCCGGAGCGTTCGGGTCAGGTGACGAGCGGTTCTAGGCGCGCGAGGACCTCGCCCACGACGGCGTCGGGGGCGCGAGCAACGAAGCTGGCCTTCCGCGCGCGCCAATCGAGAGAGCGAATCTGGTCCACGAGAATCACTCCAGTGATGGCGAAATCGGCTGGTAGGGCGACCTCGAAGGGGTAGCCCTTTGCGCGCGAGGTGATCGGGCAGAGCAGGGCGAGGCTGCTTGCACGGTTGTACGCGCCCGGCGAGACGACAAGGGCGGGTCTCCAACCGGCCTGTTCGTGGCCGGACTGAGGATCGAAGCTCATCTTTACGACGTCCCCGCGCTCGGGGACAAAGCTACGTCGGCCGGTCACCAGATCTCGCGTCCTCTGGAACGTCCGAAGTCGATGCGCTCGGGTCTGTTGTGCTTCGTAATGCGCATCACGAGCTGCTTGAGGGGGTACTTTTTCCCGCGTCGCTGTCGCTCAGGCACCAGGACGATAGCGCCCGCTTCGTGCCGGACGTCGACCTCCGTGCCCTCGACCAGGTCGAACACCTCTGCCACATGCGCCGGAAGGCGCACCGCTAGACTATTGCCCCATCGTTGGACCGTTCGTCGCATATCGTGCCCTCACTATGTTTCTACCTTGTAGACACGTGGCCTTGCACGGGCAAGCCAAATCTCGGTTTCGGAGGTTCTGCCTCAACTGCTTCAAGCAGCGTGCTTCACGATCGTAAGTAGTTGGAAGCGTGGGGGTAATAAGGTGCAAATCCCGTCGGGGGACATACACTTACGCGTCGCCGGTGGCACTGGTGCCGGTAGCGGTGCCGGTTGGCGCACGAGAGATGCGCTGGACCGCCGCGAGCAAGTGACCCGGTGCCGCGTGCGTATACCGCTCGGTCATGCGCGTCGTCGTATGCCCCATCAGCTCACCAATGCTCTTCAGGTCGGCGTTCACCATGCGGAGGCGCGTCGCGAAGGTGTGGCGGAGATCCTTGAAACGGAAGTCACGAATTGTGGTGTGGCGAAGCGCCGGCCGGAAGACCAGACGGTCATACTTGACGGATGCCCAGATGCGCGCGCTCGCCATCGAGGTGATCGGCGCCCAGCGCACAGAGGCGCTGATCACGGCGTACCGGAGCCTATCGGATCAATCCGACTCCGGCGTGGTGGCGCGCGCCGCCGCATCAGCCTGAGAAGGAGGCGCCAATGAGCGACATTCGATCTTGGGGAACGCGGTCTCCCAGTCGGTGGCGCGCGACTTCACCCGGCCGATTCGCATCCTGGCAATCGCGGTGGGGGCCGACCCGGTCGAGGTGGCCAACGTCGAGACGGCTCTCACGCAGGAGCTTGGCGCTACGGAGTACACCGTCGATCGGGACCCGCCGGTTCTGGGCAACCCGGGCCTGCGGTCCCGTTTGCTCGGTCGCGACGTGTTGTTGATCAACGATCAGAACGGACGCTCGGCGGATCTGCACGACCTCGGCGTGAAGTGGGCCGGCGCGCTGCGGGATTTCGTGAACAACGGCGGGGTCGTCATCGTGCTCGATGGGCTCGTCATGGGCACCACCGCGCCGAGCAATACCTGCGAGCTACTCTCCGCCGGCGAGCTCCTGGAGTGCGGAACGCCGATCGACGGCACCGGATCGCTCGTGACCGACCCCGGCTCGGGCAGTCCAATCGCGACCGGCGTCGGCGACTACACGGGCCCGGTGAACACGGTGCAATTTGCACAGGATCCGAAGGCCAACGAGATATTCGTTGTCAGCTCGTCGGGGACCTACCATCCCGTGGTCATGGATAAAACTTTCCCCCTTAGGGACCACTGATGCCGATGGTATGCGTCCCTCGCAGGTACTTCCGCGGGATCTTTCCGCTGGTCGTGAGGGCGGCGACGTGAGCGACAGCATCGTGGCACCCTCCGTCGCGGGCGTCATCGCCATGAGTGACGAGAAACGCCGCGCTCCGGAGCGCGCGACCTGGCGTAGGTCAGACCTTCAACGTTGATTTGATCTCGTCGATCGTGGCCCGCTCCGCGTCGCTCACCTGCACGCCGCCGAAGCCGAGGAAGCCGCCTTCCTTTGATGCCTCCGCCGCCGCCTGACTGATCCCCAGGAGCCAGGTTTTCACCGCCCCGGTGTCCTCGGGCGCTTTGGATTCCAAAAGGCCCGTCAACTGGCGCAGCGCCTCGATCGACTTGGTCTTGATTTCGGGCGGCTTGCTGCCCTTCAGCTGCTCCGTCAGTCCTTCGCGCGCGATGCCACGACCTTCCGAGGTCTCGAGATCGGCGATCAACGCCTTCACGAGCTCGCTAGATCCGCTCTTGCCGGCGGTCATCGCTTGCGCGGACGCGAAGCTCTCCTTGAGCGTCCCCCAGAGTCCGCTCGGCTCGGCGGCGCTCACGGCGATGCCCGCCATCATCACGCCTTCGAGCAGCCGCTTCCATTCGTCGGGTGTAAAGCTCTTTTTGTTGGCCATTGATGCCCCCCTTGTCGTGCTAGCGAACGAGGCGATCGTAGTCGACTCGACGGTGGACGATCTATAGCCGCGGCGCAGACGCCAGGGATGGGAAGACGAACTGTGAGGATTGCGACGAAGCGAAATCAGCCTGCGAAGAGGAGTAGGCGGGCCGGGGAGGGGTCATGCCGCCTGCTTCACTGTGAGAACGACGCGGACCGGCTGCCGTCATCATTGAGTCCTCCCTTTGCGTTTGCGTTTGCCTCGCCGCGGTACGTGAACGTGCCACTGCCGAGATCAACCGGGGTGAATGGGACCTTGTCGGGTCAGCGCCCTCAGTCGGGGCAGAACGCGCTCTGCAGCTCACGGCCGACGAGGTCGAGCATCTCTTCGGCACGCGGGATCTCGAACGCGATCACGGCTTGTAGAGCCCAGATCCGTTGCCTTCCATGAAGGCCACGAGGGCGCCGCCGGCGGTGTTCACCGCGAGCGAGAGGAGTTGCGGGTTCTGGTGCCCCGCTCCTACTTCAAATGATTGCGCGATCGAGACGGGCGCCGCGAGGTCGAGTTGCGACGGCCCGGATACGCCCGTCCGTATGAAGAGCTCGTCCGTCTCATCGGCGGCCGTGCAGCGCGCCTCCAAGTTGTGGCGGGCGAAAAATACGATCGCGACGCGATCGCCCGCGGAGGCGACGGCGTCGACCCCACTGATGTCCGGGTAGACGGTTCCGCCGAGCGGTATCGGCGAGCTCCAAGCCCCGTCGCGTCCGCTCGCATAGTAGGCACCGGCATCCTGGTCGCGCGCGGGGACACATTCGGATTCCGAATTCAGTTGGATCCAGGCCACGACCGCGTCACCGCTCGCGGTGACGCCAGGCAACACCCGGACCGGTCCACCCGAACAGCTTCTCGCGTTTGATCGCCGCGGTGACGTCGGGTGGTACTGCCGCCTCCCAGGCGGGGTCGCCGCTCTGAAGTTGCGCGAGCACATCGCCGGGCTGGATCCGGAGGAAATCGGGGTTGTAGTTGCGGATGGCGACGAAGCTCTCGCGCTGTTGCAGCAGCGTGTGCAGCGCTCGCGACTCTTGTGGCACGTCGATGCTGTCGGCCGTGATGAGCTGTCCGGTCATGGGGTCGAGGGCGGGATAGACGTACAGGCGGACGTTGCGGCGAAACAGCCGTCCCGCCGCCTCGAGCACACCGCCGGCGAGATCCTCGTAGAACCTCTCCTCGGCGATCTGCTGTACGCTCGGGATCCCGACCGCGACGCCGACTTTGTTCTGGGTGTAGCGCGAGAGGTATTCAACCAAGCGGAAGTAGCGACCGAACTTCGAGATCAACACCGTCTTGCCGACGGTGCGCAGGGTATCGACGCGCGCCAGGAAGTCGGTCTCCTCGATGGCGGCCTCGCCGCCGAGACCGCCGACCGTCATCTCCATCAATACGACCGGCTCCTCGCCGTGCAGGTCGGGATCTTCCAGAAACTGCTCGAGCGCGCGCTCGAGGATGTCGAGCGTGAGATGCGTCAACGGCCGGAACTGGCCGCGCTCGACCAGAACCGGCTTGCGGTAGAGCACCTCGGAGGGCTGGACCACCTCGCCGTCCGCGGTGAACATCACGGCGTCGGTGAGCCCGTGCTCCACCAGCCGCAAGCTCATCACGCGATTGTCGACGTCGGGAAATGCCGGGCCGAAGAACCGGATCAGGTCGATCTCGACGCGCTGATACGGCAGGTCATCGAGCAGCGCGTCCATCAACTGCGTCGGGTCGTTGCGGAGGAAATACGCGCCGTGGATCAGATTCACGCCGAGGATGCCGAGCGCCTCCTGCTCGTGTCGCCGTACCTTGTCGAGGAGGTTGGCGTGCAGCAGGATGTCCGACGGCTCGGCGTGCGGCGCGTGTTGAAAGCGCACCCCGAGCCACGCTTCGCCGCGGTCGCGCGTCGGGCCGCAGGTCGCGGCCGTGTCGGCGAAGGCGAAGAAGGAGCTGTCGTTGCCGCGCGACGCCCCCAGCCGCTCGAGTAGCAGCGCGTACTCGTGCGTCAGCATCGACAGGAGCCGCTCCCGGCACACGTAGCGTCCCGTGTGGCCATAGATCGCGTCGCTTACCTTCATGTCGTAAGCCGACATCGACTTTGCGACCGTCCCGGCCGCGGAGCCCGCGCGAAAGAACCAGCTCGCCACCTCTTGCCCGGCCCCGATCTCGGCGATCGTGCCGTATTTTTCCTTGTCGAGGTTCAACTGGAGCGCCTTCTGCTCGACGCTCAGTCGGAACGAGTCCATGGGAGCTTCAACCACGGTGATCCGGGGGCGCACAAGGTGAGCGCGTCCGTCGGTATCGAATCTCGATGGCCGCTACGCGGCGTTCGCGGGCATCGGTTGGGCGGGCACTCGAAGCGGATGGCCGCACCGAGGCCTGGAGCCGAGTCGACCGTCAAACTGCCGGGTTTGCGAGCGCCCGCTCGGCCTCGCATGAACGGTCACGCGCGATGCCATTGCCGGCGCCTCCGCGGCGGTGGTGGATAGTGGCGCTCGAGGGACGCGGGGCCAAACCACGGCCCCACGTCCCTCGAGAACGGCACTACCGCTGCTCGTAACGCTCAGCCGCCGCGACGCTCGGTGACCGGAGCCGGAGGAGGCGGCGGCGGTGGCGGAGGAGGCGGCGGGGGTGGTGGCGGTGGTGGCGCGGCCACGGCCTCGGTCACCCCGAACACGTGCGTGAAGGCGAGGCCGACGGAGCCCCACTGCCGGTCGCAGTCCGTGTTGTCGCTGGCAACCATACGGGCGTAGTCGTAGCGCCCGAAGAGGCCGAGGGTCGTGCCCTCCGCGATCGCGAAATCGATGCCGCCGCCGGCGTTGAAACCAGCGCCGTCATCGCTGAGAGGCCCCATCATGTCGCGGTAATAACCGCCCGCGGCGCCGATGTAGATGCCTGCGGCCTCCCCAGCCTTGAACGTCAGCTTCGGTCCGCCCGTGATGCTGAAAATGCCGATGGCCTGTTCGTCATCGTCGTCGCAGCATTTTCGTTCGGTCGGGAAGAACGTAAACTGCGGGTTTCCGAGTATCGAGAGTGCTACTGCGTCCGACATGTCCCAGCGGTATCCACCGCTGAAACCGAAAGTTCCGCCGACATCACCGTGGACGGAACGCTGAAATTTATCGATCGCAATCGCCGCTCCGGCGTTGAAACCGACCTCCGGTCCGTCCGCGCGAGCCGAGCTCGCCGTCCATCCAACGCTCACGATCGCCGCACAGGCCGCGATCACGAGAGCCCTAGTAGTTCCACGCATCATGGTACCTCCCTCAGTCACGTTCGTTCGTACATCGGGGGGCGCCGAAGCTCCGCCGGCGGCGGGTCGCATCGGCGAGCAATACGTCGCATGTACGAAAATGCGCGGTTGTACGCAAATCCGACACGCGGACACTAAGACAATAACTTTTGTTCGCGGAGTGCGTGGCGGCTCGTGATCGGCGCGCTGACTACTCGCGTTCCATTTCCGGCCAGGGTCTACACTCCACGGATTTTGGCTCGACAGTGCACCGTGAACTGTGACAGTGCTCTCCCGGGGTAACGGCACGTGCGAGATCCCATGCAGCGGCGCCCGATGTGACAGGGATACCGAGACCTGCTGCAGCAACGAGTGCTGCGACCGGGCCTCTACGTACTGTGACGTCTCCGTGCCGGCGTCGCCTGTGTGTCGACCTCAGCCGACCTGCGGATCCAACGAAGTCTACATCCCGCCCCCGACTAACCTCTGCTGCCCTCAACAACTAGCCTGCGGAATACCGCGTGTTGCAACCTTCTTACTTCGCATGGCAACACGGCCACCGGGCAGGGCGCGCCGAACCCGTGATGATGTCTGCAGATCTCTTGACGGGGTCGACAGAAGGCCATTTATCGAGCGCAGATTCCAGGCGGAACGTTTCCGCCTGGAATCTGCGCTCGTTCGACCGATCCCCGGGTATTCTTACCCGTCAGGCTCCCCCCGCCCGACAATATGAAGATAACCTCCTTCGCCGGCAACGCGCCGTTTGATAGGGCGAGATCAATCGGCGTTGCCCGAGAGCGTCGACGGCGTGACGAGCGAGACGTTTCGGGTGCGCAAGTGGCGCCCCGAACGCTCGATGCGGCTGCCGAAACCATGGCAGAGCGAAGAAACCCTCGTGAGCACGATTGCTGCTTTCGATTGCAGGTCGAATTCAATGAAGGAGGAGAAAGATCATGCGAGTTCTCGTAATGGTGGCCGCCGCGCTGGTGGTCTTCTCGGCGCAACCGGTTCGCGCACAAGAATGTCCGACGGACGTGGGGGCCGAGCTGGCCGCCGCGTGTCCCTGTAGCGCGAATGGGCAAGGCCAGTCCTGGAAGAACCACGGCCAGTACGTAAAGTGCGTCGTGCATCTGCGGAACGACCTTCGCAAGGCGGGCTGTCTGACGCCCGAAGCCAAACGGACGATCGCGAGCTGCGCCGCGCGCTCGACGTGCGGCAAGGAGGATGCGGTATTGTGCTGCACGTACGACACCAGCGCGACGTGCGACGATGCGCTGCCCGGCGACGGTACCGCCGCGGGCGTATGCAGCAGTGACGCCACGACTGTTTGCGACACCGCGACCGACTGCATCACGGTCGTCCGCGGCCCGAAGGTGTCTCGCGATGCCGAGGCTTGCGTGGCCAAAGGCGGCGTCTCTATTGGAGGCGGCAGCGTCTGCGGCGGCTGTCCGCTCCCACCGCCGACCGAGTAAGTTTCATCGTGTGTTCGTGCAGGCGGCCTCGGGTGAACTCGAGGCCGCCTGCTCTCGCCGCTCCTCGACGCCCTCGGTTCACCGCGAAGGACGAGGGCATCGGCCTTCGGCTACCGGTGACGCGACCTCCACGGCGGCACAATCACCGTTGAGACCGCGCGCCATGGGGCAACCTTCGTGATCCCGCTTCACGCTCTTGGTTCCGGCCGCCGAGCGCCACCCCGACTAAGCGGCGTAGCTCGACGGCCGTTCCCACGCCGCGTCAGGGCGTCGGCGTCACGGTCGGTGTCGGCACCGCCGGCGTCGGGCAGGCCGCACCGTTCGGGAACTGCAGGCAAAGCACGTTGCCGACCAGCTGATCGGCAACGTCGTCGACGCACTGAATGAGACCGTCGATGTCGCCAAGCGTCGGCCCGGGGCAGGGCTGATTGATCGGACAGTGCTCCCACCAGGTGAGCGACTTGTTCGGACCGGGGATATTCTCGCACGTGCCGAGCTCGCACGTCCGGCCTTCGGCGACGGTGCCCCCCACGTTATCGACGCAGTCCGCGCGGTCGAGGGCCACCATGCACGTTTGGCCCGGGCTGGTGCGACAGCAGAAGGGCGGGTCGGCGACCGGCGTGTAGTTGGTGCAGAACTTCGTGATCAGCGTCTGCTTCTGCGTCTCCGCCTTCGCGAGCTGAAGTTGCGCCTTGGGATCCGCGAGGCATTGACTGTAGCTGAGACCCGTCAACATGCACTTGTCGAGGATCTTTTCGCGCTTCAGCAGGTAGTTGAGGCTCGCCTTCGCCATCCCGCGCTGGCAATCGTTCTCGGCGCTGTCGCCGAGATCGCGTTGGGTGGGAAGCGGGCTCGTGCAGCCCACGGCCGAGCAGCTGGCCGAAGTGTCGTCGAGCGCGGAGCCACAGGTCTCGGTCGCGTGCGACGCGTAGATCGTGCCGATGAAGCGCGAGAACTCAGCGCCCTTCCAGCACATCATGCATGCCGCGAACTCGCTCGCGGTGCCGACCGGCAACGCGGCGCAGGTGCCGCCGACGCCCGGCGTGGCGGCGCTGTACGCGCAGTCCGAGCGATAGCCGAGGGCGTTCAGGATCGTCGGCGTGCACTTCTTGGTGATCGCTGCGGCGACCTTGTCTTCGGTGAGCGCGAGCTTCGCCGTCGACGTCGTGTCGAGGCACGGGCCGGGAATGAGATTGCGGTTCTGCTTGTCGATGCAATTTCGATACAGCTTGAGGTGGGTCTTCTTGTACTTCTCGAGCTGCTTCACCACCGTTTTGTGGCAGAGCAGGTTGGGATCCGTGGCCGCGTCGGCGGTGGCGACTCCGAACGTCAGGGCAATGAGCGTCGCGAGAAAGATATGGCGTAAGGGCTGCATAGAGACTCCTCCATAGAGTGGGACGCGGGAGAGCGCCTGATCGCAGGTAACCCAGCCGTGGGCGTCCTAGTCAATCGGGTGATCACGCCACCCTCACGATCGACGCGACCGACGACACCGGCGGGGGGACCCAAGCAGTATGTGACGAACGGATCGCCAGAGACGGACGAGGGTTCAGAAACGCCTGGCACCTCTCGGCTCGGGATCGGGACGCCTGAATCGAGCCGCGTCACGCGCGGAGCCGAGCGCGCGCAGTCGGTCCGGGAGGCCGGCCGGAAGTGGCGCCTGGAACGCAGGCTCCGCGTGCGTGATCGCCGCGGGCGCCGCGAGCAACGCGAGGAGGTCGTCCTGACCTGGCGCGCGCGGCTGCGAGCTGTGCGTGCAGGAAAAAGCCGCCGTTGCTTCCGTCTTTCCGCGCGCCGTTATGGTGCATGGAAGAGAGCTCGGCGCAGGGGGCCCCGACGTCGTCCGGACGGTGGTCGTCTTCGGGAGCACCTCGGGCCGGTTTCCTAGATTGGGAATGTCAGGGCGGCGAATTCTCGCGAGTGAGAAATCTCGACGACGTGGCGCGGCTCGAGGCCGGAGCGAGTCTTGCAGTCCCGAAGGAGGTGCCTCGGATGCCGAAAGCGGGGCGGTCCTCACGTATCGGGAGAGTGAAATGGCGAAGGTCTTCAAACGAATTCTCGTCCCGCATGATCTGTCGGTCCAAGCCAATCGCGCATTGAAGGTCGCTATCGATCTTGCGGCGGCCAGCGGTGGAAGGCTGATCGTTCTGCACGTCGTCGCGCCTGTGCCGAGCGGGTTCGGGTTCACCGCGCGGCTCATGAGCGAACCGATCCGGGATTTGGCCCTCGGCATGAAGCGACGTCTCGAGGCTGACGTCGCCGAGGCACTCGGTGCGGTCGATACCGTGCCCGTGGAGTGTCAGGTGGTGGTGGGACAACCATTGGCGGCGATTCTCGCCGCCGCGCGCAAGGCCGACTCGATCGTCATGTCCACCTTCGGACGAACCAGCCTCTCCCGTGCGTTGATCGGGAGTGTGGCCGAGCGCGTCGTGCGGCACGCGACGGTTCCGGTGCTCACGGTGCGTCCCCAGGTTGCCCGAGCCCAATTGCGCCGCAGCCGCCGTAGGCGCTGACCCCTACGGCTGCCCGCTGCCGAGGCCGGCCATCGCCTGCTGTCGACGCTAGGGACTTCCGTCGCAACATCGCGGGTGAGTCTCGGCTACGGCGTCTGATCCGTGTCGGCGGTCGCCGCCTTCGGACGCAGTACCATGACCGGGCCCTCGGCGAGGGCGACGACGCGTCGTGCAACGCTACCGAGCGCCGCGGCCCGCCAACCGGTGCGCCCGTGCGATCCGATCACCACGAGACTTCCGGGACGAGCGGCTTGATGCCGTGCGATCGTTGCGGCGACGGCGCCCGTCGTCGCGGTGACGTCGACGGTGACGCCCTCCCGCCGCTCGCGGGCGGCGACCTCCGCCAGGTATGCGGCTGCGCCGTCCTCGAGGGTCTTCAGGAGGCGGGGATAGTCCACGAGCACGCCACCATAGGCATCCGTGGCGAAGGCGAGGCCCAGGGGCTCGACCACGCGCAGGAGCTCGAGCGGCGCACGGAGGCCGCGTGCGACCTCACGCGCCATGGGCAAGGTCTCTTCCGCGAGCGGTGATCCGTCGAGCGGGACGATCACACGCGGGACGGTGCCGATCGTCGGGGCGGTGACGCGCGGCCGCACGAGGAGCAGCGGCGTGATGGTTCCATGCAAGACCGCGTCGGCAACGCTGCCGTGCAGCCAGCGTTGCAAGCCGGACCGGCCGTGGGTGGCGAGCGCGAGCAGGTCGCTGCGCGCGCGGTTTGCGCCGTGGACGATCTCGGCCGCCGCGTCGCCGACCGCGACGGCGGTGCGCACGGCGAGCCCGGCGCTCTCGAGCTCACGCGCTACGCGATGCAGGTAGCTCTGCGCATCGCGGCGTTCGTGTGCGACGATGCCGTCGAGCGTCACATCGTCGGTTGCACGGAACGATTCGGGCAGGTGCGCGACGTGCAGCAAGGTGAGCTCCGCCCCGAGCGCCTCGGCGAGGGCGCGCACCGGTCCGAGGACCTGTTCGGCGAGCGGGGAGCCGTCGAGTCCGACGAGAATGCGTTTGATGCTCATGGCGTGACGTGGATGCGGTTCTCGTGCCGCGGCTCGGTGTCGTTGCGGTCGGTCATCCGAGAGCTCCTTCCCTGGTGACTAGGAGCGGCATGCTCGCGCGTGCCACGCCGGCCGCCCGCGAAGAGACCGCCCTCCACGCGTCAGTACAACAAGTAGCGTTGGCGGACCTTCGCGAACTCCGTCAAAGCGGGTTGCCAGCCGGCCGCGATGGCGCGCGGATCCTCGCCCTCGGCGATGGCGCGCACCACCCAGCGGGCGCCCACCATGCCGACGGTCACCTCGAGATCGAAGCGATCCGGGTACAGGTGGTGCAGAGCGCTCGCGAGCTCGATGCCGAGCGCGGGTGCGTCGAGTTGCGCCCGATCCGCCAGCATGATCCGTACGCCGCCGCAGTGTTGCGCACGATAGGCGGCGTCGGTCGGCGTGAAGGCCGCCGGCTCGAAGCGGACACCCGGAACCGCGCGGCCGTTCAGGTATTCCGCCAGTTGGCGCCCGTCGATCCAGGGGGCTCCGACCACCTCGAAAGGGGTCGCGGTGCCGCGACCGACACTCACGTTGGCGCCCTCGATCAAAGCCACACCGGGGTAGAGCGTTGCTTCGCGGAGTGAGCGGAGATTGGGCGAGGGGGCTATCCAGTCGAGGCCCGTGTCGTCGAACCAGCGGCCCCGCGCGTATCCGGTCATGCGCACGACGTGCAGGTCGGCGTCGATCCGCTGCTCGGCGTTCAGGAGCGTTGCCAGCTCCCCGATGGTGAGCCCATAGCGCACGGGCAGGGCGTAATACCCGGTAAACGAGCGTAGGTCCTCCTCGAGGACGGGCCCTTGGACGATGCTCGCGTCGATCGGGTTCGGCCGGTCGAGCACGTAGAACGGCAGCCGCTGTGCGGCCGCGGCTTCCATCGCGTAGGCCATGGTCGTGACGTAGGTATAGAAACGGACGCCGGCATCCTGGACGTCGAAGACGAGCGCGTCGACATCGGCGAGCATGGCGGGGGTCGGTCGTTTCGTCGCGCCGTACAGGCTGTAGACGGGGATATCCAGCGTTGCGTCGTGTCCCGAGGAGACGGGCGCGTCGGCGGTGCCGTCGAGCCCGTGCTCGGGCGTGAAGATCGCGGTCAGACGGACGCCGGGCGCGGAGGCGAGAACGTCGATCGTGCGGCGCCCGGCGGAGTCGCGTCCGGAATGGTTCGTGATGAGCCCGACCCGGCGTCCGGCGAGCGCCGCGAAGCCTTCCAACTGGAGCACGTCGATGCCCGGCCGGACGCGGGGCGCCGCCGCGGCGCTCGTCCCGTACGTCGCGGCGACGAAGTCGGCCACACGGACCCGGATTGGTCGGACGTTGCCCCGGTCGTCAGGGTGGACGCGATTGGTCAGGATGACGACGTAGCTCGCGGCGTCCGGATCGACCCACAGCGAAGTGCCGGTGTACCCGGTGTGGCCGAAGGCGTGCGTCGACCACGCGCTGCCGCCGCCGGTCGCCTGCGGACCGGCGAGCTCCCAGCCGAGGCCGCGGCGGCCGTCGGGATCCTGAGGAACGCGTAGCGCCGCGACGAGCTCCGGGCTCACGATGGTCGCGCCGTTCGCCGCGCCGTCGTCGAGCAGCATTTGGGCGAAGCGCGCCAGGTCGTGCGCCGTCGTAAAGAGCCCGGCATGCCCGGCGACCCCGCCCATGCGCCGCGCCGTCGGGTCGTGGACGACGCCGCGGAGCCACCCGTCTGCGCCCTGCGTGGTGGGCGCGATGCGCGCCCGCCATGCCGCGGGCGGGATGAACGCCGTCGCCGTCATGCCGAGCGGGCCGAAGACGTGCTCGGCGCAGTAGCGATCGAGGGGTTGCCCCGACACGCGCCGGGCGATCTCGCCGAGCACGACGAAGTCGAGATCGCTGTAACGGCTTCGTAGGCCTGGCGCCACGCTCGGTCGCTCCGCGGCGACGCGCGCCAGCGCCGCGTCCGGGCCGGCCCAGTCGTCGTGGAGGTCGAGATCGGCCTGTAGCCCCGCGGTGTGCGCGAGCAGCTGTCGGACGGTGATGCGATCCTTGCCGGCCGTTCCGAACGCCGGCCAATAACGCGCCGCCGCTGCGTCGAGGTCGACGCGGCCCGCGTCGACGAGCTGCAAAATGGCGGTGGTGGTCGCGACGACCTTGGTAAGTGACGCCGCGTCGAAGACGGTGTCGGCGGTCATGGGCTCGCGCGCCGGCACGAGCGCGCGCGCGCCGAAGGCCCGTTCGTAGACGATGCGGCCCGCGTGCCCGACCACGACGACCGCACCTGGAACGTGGCCGGTGTCCACCTCTTCGGTGACGATGCGATCGAGGCCGGCGGAAAGCACGTCGGTCGGTGCGGAAACCGGTCCGGGCGCGCGGGGCGGCGGCGCGCAGGCCCATCCCCACGTCAGGAAGGCCGCGAGCGCGGCGTATGTTCTCGACCGATCCGTCACGATCGCTTGCGATGTTACTCCGCGAGACCCGTGGCCGCATAGTCGTTCCGCGGATTCCAGAGCATCCACCCCCCGGACCCGGCGCGTTCGGCACCTTGGATCTGGCGCTGAATCTCGTCGGCACCGAACACCCGGCGATCGAACGCGTAGTCTTTGAAGGCTTGGAGCCATGGCCGGAAGCGGACGCCTGGCAAGCCCGTGCGGCGCTGTGCCTCGTCGAGTGATTTACGCACGATCTCCGAGGGATGCGCGACCGGGTCGCGATGGCCCGGGATGCCGAATTGGAATGCGGACGGGTAGAGCATCGGCGAGAGGTAGTCGACGAGCGGGGCGAGATCCTCGAGGCGCTGGCCGATCAGCGTGTCGTCGGGGTTCCAGCACACGTATCCGAACACGTCGGCCGACAAGAACACGTTGTACGGCGCGAGCCGGCGGCGCGCCTCGCGCATGAGGTCGCCGATCGCGGCGACGCGGCTTGCCTGCGTGCTCGGCGCCGCGAACCGAAGGCCGACGGCGTCGGGAAACCGCACGTAGTCGAACTGGATCTCGTCGAAGCCGAGGCGCGCGGCCTCGACCGCGACGTCGACGTTGTAGTCACGCACCTCGGCGCGGAAGGGGTCGGTCCAGGCCAGGTGCTCGCGATCGCGAAAGAGTGCGCCGTCCGCCCTTCGAACGGCCAGATCGGGCCGAGCGGTAGCCAGCGGCGAGTCCTTGAAGACCACGATGCGCGCGATCAGGTAGATGCCGCGGGCGCGCAGCTGCCCGATCAGCGCCGCCGGATCCGGGATCGTGAAGGGCCGTTGCGCCCCGACCGCGATCGCGAGCGGGACGGTGGTCGGGTACGGGATCTTGCCGACGTCGCCCTTCACGTCGATCACGAGCGCGTTCAGGTCGGTGCGGTCGAGCAGGGCGAGCGCCCGGTCGCGGAGGACGGTGCTGCCGATGCCGTAGAACGAGAGATAGAGCGCTTTGGCATGGAACCCCTCGAGCGCGACGTCGAGCGGCGTGCCGCGTGCATCGGCGGACGTCCGGCGATGGCCGACCGCGCGCACCAGCACTTCGGGCGTGCCGACCGGCACCTCGAAGCCGCCGTCGACGTCCGTTTCGACGGTGCGCCCGTCCGTCGTGACGACGGCGCCCGCGATCGGTTGTCGCGTCTCGGCGTCCAACACGCGACCGCGCATGGTCTCCTCGGCGCTGGCGAGCGCGGCGATCGCGCCGCAGGCGACGGCGCAGAAGAATGCGACGGGGAGCCAGAACGGCGCTGGTCGGCGCGCGACCTCGCGGGGGGCCGTCATGGCGTCGGACCGATGACGCGGGCGAATGCCGCGCCGCGGAGGGCATTGGCGACGAGGAAGCGCGGCAGCGCGAGCGCGTCGTCGGTCGCGCGCGCCGGTCGCGCGTCGAGCGTCAGCCCCGCGGCGTAGCCGGCTGCCATCGCCGCAGCCATGAGCTCGCGGTCGTAGATGCCGAATGGCCAGGCCAGGAGATCGATCGGTGTGCCGAGCGCGTTGTGCAGCAGCTCGCGCGAGTGCACGAGCTGCGTCTGTACGAAGCGCCCGTACGCGGCGGGGGCAAGCCGACGCTTCTCGACGTGGAAGTTTGGATGCCACCAGGTGTGCGACTGAACGTCGAAGAGTCCCGAGGCCTGCAGCTCGCGCAGCTGGTCCCACGTCATGGCATAGTCGGCGCGGCCGATCGCGGACGGATAGACGAAGAGTGTGACGGAGACCCCGTACCGGCGGACGAGCGGATACATGTCGGTGTAGACGGAGCGGTGGCCGTCGTCCGCGGTGAGAATCACGGCGCCAGGCGGCGGCGTGGGCCCGCGACCGAGCCGATGATCGACCAGCGCCCGTAAAGTGACGACCGGTCGCTGGTGCTCCGCGAGGTAGCGCAGCTGGGCCTCGAACGTCGTGGTTTCGATCGTCATACTGTCCGCGACGACCGCTCCGAAGCGGTGATAGACGAGAATCGGAATCCCCCCTGCGACCGCTGCCGGGGGCCCGATCAACCCGAGCAGGGCGATGAGCATACGGGTCGCCGTTCGGAAGGAGCTCTGTCGGATCGGCACCTGGTGTCGGGTTGCACGTATCGTTCCACGGCGGGGAGCGGCGGGCGCCGCGACGAACGCATTTCGATTCGCACGGGTCGGAAGATCGGCTCCATTTTCTTCAGGTGTGGGAATTTCGATCCCGCATGCTCGCAGGAATGCTCACGCGGAACTTGGCAGGTCGGTTGCTTGGTCTATGGTCGGTCGAAGCCAAGGAGGAGCCCATGGGAGATGAGCGCGGCGGGGGGAGAGCGCCTGTGAGCGAGGCGGGCGGCGCCCGGGAAGCCATGGTCGAGCACCAGCTCGTCTCGCGGGGCATTCGCGATGCGCGCGTGCTCACGGCGATGCGCACGGTGCCGCGGGAAGCCTTCGTCCCCGGCGCGCTCGCGGAGTTCGCCTACGAGGATGCGCCGTTGCCGATCGAGGCGGCACAGACGATCTCGCAGCCGTACATCGTGGCGCTCATGACGGCGGCCCTCGAGCTCAGGCCGCACGAGCGTGTGCTCGAGGTTGGCACGGGCTCCGGCTATGCGGCGGCGATCCTGAGCCGCGTGGCCGGGGAGGTCTACACGATCGAGCGGCACGCCGAGTTGGCCGAGGCCGCGGCGCGGCGTCTCGACGCGCTCGGCTATGCGAACGTTCACGTCGAGCACGGCGACGGCACGCTCGGCTGGAGGGAGCACGCGCCCTACGACGCGATCGTCGTTGCGGCCGGCGGCCCGCAGGTGCCCGAGACGCTACTCGCGCAGCTCGCAGTCGGCGGGCGCCTGGTGATCCCGATCGGGGAGACGCCGCGGGATCAGCGCCTGCCGCGCGTTCGTCGCGTCGGGCCCGAAACGTTCGAGCGCGACGACCTCGGCGGGGTGCGGTTCGTGCCCCTCATCGGCGCGGGTGGTTGGCGGGAGCCGGCGGACGGGCCCCCGCCCATCGGCAGATCGGTCGGGAGCCGACCGAACGTCGTCGCGACGCTGGTGCGCGAGGCCGCGCAGCCGATTACCGACCTCGAGAACGACGGCCTCGAGGCGGTTCTCGAGCGCATCGGCGACGCCAAGGTGGTCTTGCTCGGCGAAGCGACGCACGGGACGTCCGAGTTCTACCGCATGCGGGCGCGCCTGACGCGACAGCTGATCCTCCGCCGCGGGTTCACCGTCATCGCGGTCGAGGGCGATTGGCCCGACGCGGCACAGGTGGACCACTACGTCCGCCATCTCGAAAGGCCCAAGGCACCCGAGACGCCCTTCATGCGATTTCCGACGTGGATGTGGCGCAACCGCGAGGTCGCGGACCTCGTCGAGTGGCTGCATGTCTACAATGCGGAGGTGCCCGCCCCGGAGAAACGCGCCGGGTTCCACGGCCTCGATCTTTACAGCCTCTACACGTCGATCGCGGCCGTGCTGCGCTACCTCGACGACGTCGACCCGGACGCCGCGCGGGTCGCACGCGCGCGCTACGGGTCTCTGACGCCCTGGCAGGGCGATCCCGCGGCGTACGGACGCGCCGTCGTGACGAGCGGCTACGGCGACTGCGAAGCCCAGGTGGTCGCGATGCTCCGCGATCTTCTCGACAAGCGGCTCGCCTATCAGCACCGCGACGGCGAACGGTTCCTCGACGCGCTGCAAAACGCGCGGGTCGTTGCCGATGCCGAACGCTACTACCGCGCGATGTACTACGGCGCGCGTGAATCGTGGAATCTGCGCGATCAGCACATGTTCGAGACGCTCCAGCTGCTGCTGGCGTTCCGTGGCCCCGATACGAAGGCGGTGGTCTGGGCGCACAACTCGCACGTCGGGAACGCGACGGCGACCGAGATGGGCGCGCGGGGCGAGCTCAACCTCGGCATGCTTGCGCGCGAGACGTACGGGGACGCCGCCTATCTCGTCGGCTTCGGTACCGACCACGGGACGGTCGCGGCCGCGACCGACTGGGATGGGCCGATGGAGGTGAAGCGCGTCCGACCTGCACATGCCGAGAGCTACGAGCGGCTGTGTCACGACACCGGGTTGCCGGCGTTCGCGCTGGCGCTGCGCCACCCGCGCCGCGACGCTCTCCGCGACGAGCTCGGGAGCCCACGCCTCGAGCGGGCGATCGGGGTGATCTATAGGCCCGAGACCGAGCTCGCGAGCCACTACTTCCAGGCGGTGCTGCCGATGCAGTTCGACGAGTACTTCTGGTTCGACGAGACCCGTGCCGTAACGCCGCTTGCCGCCATCGCGACCCGCGGAATGCCTGACCCGTACCCCTTTGGATCGTGAGCGCCGGCGGCGCCGGTCGCGTGCGCGATCGTCACGGAGGAAGCAGGTTCCGAGATCGAGTCGGGCGCCGTCGACGCCGGTCGTGCGCGGTCGTTCAGGCCGGTGCGATCGGTGGCGTGCCCGGGGGACGACCAACGAGGCGCAGCAGCGCCGGTGCGATCTCGGCGAGCGGTACGATGAGGTCGACGGCCCCGGTCTTGATCGCCGAGGATGGCATGCTCGGAAATTCAGCGGTCTCGGGGTGCGGCGCGATGACCACGCCGCCGGCCGCCTTCACCGACTGCACGCCGTCCGTGCCGTCGAACCCCGCGCCGGTGAGGACGACGGCCACGAGGCCGGCGCCGAGCGCGGCGGAGGCCGAGTGGAAGAGGGGATTCGCCGACGACAGCGTTCCGCGGATCCGCTGCCCGTCCGCGAGGCGTAGTTGCAGGCCCGGACCGACGACCAGGTGGAGGTCGGCCGGGGCGACGTAGACCGTGGCCGACCGCATGACGTCGCCCATCTGTGCCGGGCGAACCTCGAGCGAAGTCCGCCGTTGCAGGACGTCGACGAGCAACGACGGTTAGAGCGGGGGACCGGTGCTGGGCGATCGCGATCGGGACGGGAAAATCGGGCGGAAGCCTCCCGAGCACCGTGGACAACGCCGGGATGCCGCCGGCGGATGCGGCGATCACGACCATGCGGCACGGTGCCATCATCCCCGCCACCGTACGAGCGGGCGGCGGCCGGGTGTCCGAATTCTCCGCAATCACGCGGGCAGCATCAGTTGGTCGCGGATCGCATGCACGCCGGCCAGGTGACCGATCAGTCCGAGGATGGCTCGCTTCTCGGCGAACGATTCGACTCGACCCGTCAGGGTCACGACGCCGTCCGCGACGACCACTTCGATGCGTTTCGCCTCGTGGCGGGCGCGCCGTGCCAGGGAATTCCTCCATCGCCGCGTGAATCTTGGCGGAGGCGATGGATCGCTGCTCGACCGTGATCCGGTTCGACACGGCGACCTTCATGGTGCTCGCGTCGATGCGGCGGTCCCATTCGAGCTCGTGGGTGATCTCGTCGCGAATGGCGTCGTCGCTGCGTAGTACGATTATGGGTTCGCTCTCCGTGCTTTCAGATCCAAGCTTCTTTCCAACCGATCCAGTAGCCGATCGTCGACGTCGCGATGCTGCCGAGGAAGACCACCGGCAGGATCGCGAGCGTCTCCAGCAGCGGGGGCACGAACACGATGGAAACGCACGCATACGCGCCCATCATGAAGTCGAGCTGATCGAAGCCGAGCCAGCTGCCGCCCGGGGCGATGTCCAGACGACGCTTGAAAAACGACTTCACGGCGTCACCGAGCCCGGCACCGAGGCCGAGCAGCGTTCCCGGCACCCAGGGATCGCACGCCCCGTAGTCCAGGAGAGCCAGGTCGTGGCCCACGCCGTGCTGCCAGAGCCACCGTTGCACCCCGAATGCGAGCCCGCCCGTGACGATCCCCGCGAGGAGACCCCGCCACGTTTTGTGGTCGCCGAGGACGCGACGGCCCCGCCACGCACGTCCTCCGTCGATCGGGCGCGCCAGCCACTCCGCGTGTCCGCGCACCGCGACGGGCGCCATGTTGGCGAGGTATGCCGGCGCGAAGAAATACAGCGCGCCCGCGAGCAGCGAGGCATTGATCACACTACACTTCCGGCAATTCGTCGGCCTCGGCGTCGCGCGCGGAGGCGCGTGGTTTCGGTACTCTCATTCCCGTCCATGAGAAGCGACGGCGGGCGTCCCGCGCGGCGGACACGCGGCCAGGCGGAGATACGCGACGACGTCCCGCAACCGGGGCTCGGCGAGATCCGTGAAATGCGGCATCACGCCGCGCTCGCGGCGGAGCCGCGTGAGCAATTGGTCGCGTGGGTAGGCGGGGGCGAGCGCCGGCGCGGCGGTTGCCGGCGGAATCAGGTCGCGCGAGTAGAGACCCTGTCCGTCGTCGCCGTGGCAAGCGGCGCACCGCGTGTCGTAGAGGGCGAAGCCGTCGGAGAGGTTGCGGATGTACGCCGTCAGGGCGCGCAATTCGGTGCGATCGAACGCGCCGAGGAGCGGGGGCATGGCACCGATGCCTAGCTCACTGATGCGGGCGAGCGCGGCATCGCTGTACCGGTCACGGGCGGCGATCAAATCCGAGGCGCCGACCCAGTGGGCGACGGCGGTGTCGGGGCGCCCGTAGGCGCCGTGGCACGCGGCGCAGGATTCCTCGTAGACGACGCGACCGGCGCGTAGCACCTCTCCATCCATGTTGCCGAGTCGGGGGAGATAGGCGGCGAGGGCATCGACCGCCCGGGGCTCCTGCGCCGCCTCGAGCGGTGAAACTTCCAGGGGCGTGCCGTGCGTGAGGCGGGCGAGCAATGCGGCGTCCGAAACGTCGGCCGCCACGGGTGCGCATAGATTCGCGGCCTTCAGGCCAAAGGCGCTCGCGAGCGGCCCGTCGCCGGCTCCAGTCGTGCCGTGACACCGAGCGCAGTAGGTTGCGTAGAGGTAGGCGCCGCGCGCTACCGCGGCGGGACTCGTCGGACCCGCGGCGTCGATCGGTCGCGCGGCACGGTCGAGCGGCCGGCAGCCGACGCCCGCGGCGAGGCCCGCGACTGCGGCGACGGCGAGGAGACGACGGCGCAGCGGGTGCGCGTGGCCTCGGGACACCCGTCGAGAAGGTCGGGGCGCGGACGCCCTCGGGAAGCGCCCAGGAAACGTGAGTGCTCGGCCGTCCACGATCCCACACGGAAGCATGATTCGTTCCGGATGAGCGACGGATCGGCGCGGGGTCTTGTCGGCGCGCGCGTTCCCATCGTTGCGAATATCCACGGGAGTGCTCGCACGATCGAGAAGTCCGACCGTACGCAGCGACGATCGGCCGTTGAAATCGGCGTGGTCTGCCTCTTGCTCATCTGCCGAGTCGGGAGGGCACCGAGATGAGCCATAACCCCGATACCGATCGCGTGAATCTCGCCCGTCGTTGCAGCCGACGATCCTGCTGGCGCAATCCCACACCCGTCGGTGGTCACTTGCGAGCGGCGTGACGCGAGGCTGACGATGCTCGATGACGCGGGCGGTAGGGCTGGATCATGCGAGCTGCGATGAGGCCAACGCTTCGGTCGTGGCTCCGACTCACGGCCGTCGCCGTGAGCGTGCTTGGGGGCTGCGTCGTCAGCGTCGAGAACGGGCACGTCGAGCGCCCGGACGTCGGCGGGGACCCGATTGCGGCGGGTCGCGCCGCGTATCGAGCCCGCTGCGCTTCGTGCCACGGTCTCGAGGCGCGTGGCGACGGACCGGTCGGGGCAGCGCTCCGCATTGCGCCGCCCGATCTCACGTGGCTGGCGGAGCGGCACGACGGCACGTTTCCGCGCGCGTACGTCATCGACGTGGTGACGGGTCGGGTCGCGCTCGCCGTGCACGGCACGCGCGAGATGCCGGTGTGGAGTGATCGGCTCGCGCCGACCGACGGCGCAGGCGCGACGGCCGCCGCGACGCTCTACGCGCGCCGGGTCGTCGAGTCGCTCGCCACCTATCTCGAGAGCCTGCAGCGGCATTTGTCGACACAGGGGCGCGGATAGCGGGTCGTGCGCCGCGGCATCCGGAAGCCGTCTCCCATGCGCGGGAACCCGGGGCGCTGGCGTTCTCGTTTCTGAGAAGTCGATCGTGACCAGCCGCCGTTCGATGGGGGCCCGTTGGTGGCACGCGCTTCGCTTGGAGGGCTCATCAGGAGGTACTGTCCATGGATACGAAGATCCCGGAGATCCGAACCCTCATTGATGAAGTGAAACGGCTGCGCGACGAGACTCGAGTGCAGCTCCATCTCGCCAAGGCCGAGGCCAAGGAAGAATGGGAACGTCTCGAGATCGAGTGGGAGCACGTGCGCGCCAAGATGGGCGTGGTCGGCGAGGAAGCCGGGAAGGCTGCGCAAGACGTCGGTGCCGCCCTGCGTCTCACCGTGGAGGAACTGCGGCACGGTTACGATCGCGTGCGGCAGCTGCTGTAGCCGCGACGCGAAACTCCAGACCTTCCCGCTATTCGGCGTCGCCTGGGGCGCCGCGTCCCAGAACGTCCGCGGGCCATGAAGCGGGATCCTCGCAGGGGTAGATGCGCAACGACTGGCCCGTCGCCGTCAGCAGGTCGTCGCGACTGCAGCCGAGGGCGGCCGCGGCCGCATTCAGACCGGAGTTGGTGACGCCGTTGATGCCCGGCGCGATCGTGCTCGCCCCGCACTGATAGAGCCCCGTGATGTGCGTCTGCACCGAAAAGCTCAGGGGCCCGAGGTTCCCGAGTGTTTTTTCCGTGCCGTAGATGCCGCCCCCGGTTGCGTGCAGGTAGTGCACGTTGGTGAGCGGCGTGCCGAGTGCGCGAAAGACCGTGCGTTGGCGGATACCGGGCACGAACGTCTCCACGGCGTCGAGGATGCGCTCCGTGAGATCGGCCTTCAGCCGCGCGTAGGCGCGCGGACGCTTGCCAGGTCGGGTGTCTTTCCACTGCGCAAACGGATCGACGGACGACAGCGTCACGGCCTCGATCGTGTGGAAGCCGTCGCGCCGGAGCGACGGGTCCTTGAGTGTCGTCGCATTGAAGAAAAGACCCGGGATGGTTTCCGTACCGGTCAAGGTCGGTCGCTCCGCGAACGCATAGACGGCGTCGATGTCGGTGGTCCGGCTGTACCAGACGTTGCCGGAGTCCAGACCCGCGGCGCGGAGATCCATCGCCACCGCCATGAAAAGGCTGAGCGTGGACACGGAGTACCGCATGCGACGGATCTTCCGAGTGAGCTTCCAGCCGAGATGCTCGGGGGCTACCAGCCGGCCCCACGTGACTCCGGGATCGGCATTGGAGACGACGATGTCGGCCCGGACTTCGCGGCCGCTCGCGAGCCGAACACCGACGACGGCCCCGCGCTCGATCAGAATCCGATCCACCTCGCAGCTCAGCACCACGGCGCCCCCATGCAGTCGGATCTGCTTCACGAGGGCATCGGGGATCGCGTGGCCGCCGCCGTGCGGGTAGCACCCGCCGTCGAAATAGTAGCCTTGCAGGCCGGCATGCAGCGCCGTCGGCGCGCGCGACGGCGCCATGCCGTGGTCGCCGGATTGGATGGAGAGGATCGCCCGCAACAGCGGGTCGGCCGTACAGGTGTCGAGGAAATGGCTGAGTGGTCGAAGTCCGTGCAGCAGGACCGTCGGCATGTGGAGCGCCATCTGCGCGGCATCGGCGAAAGAATGGACCGGCGCGGCGAACCCGAGCTCGTCCGCCATGCGGCCAATGACATCGAAGTAACGGTCGATGCCGGTCGTCTCGGCCGGGAAGTGCTCTTTCAGGCGTGCGGCGAAGCGCGCCTTGCCCTTGGGGATCGCGAAGCGCTCTTTGCCGATGACGACGTGATCGTAGCCCTCGGGATTGAGCTCGAGAAATACCAAGTCGTTCGCAACCCCGAGGCCTTCGTAGATGTGCCGGAGCCCGCCGCCGGGGCCGAGCGCGCCGACGTAGTGGATCCCGGGGCTGAACGCGAAACCGTCGCGGGTGAATGTCTGGCTGTAGCCGCCGGCGATGGCGTGCTGCTCGAAGACCACGACGCGTCGTCCGGCGCGCGCCATGGCGAGGGCCGCGGTCAAGCCGCCCGAGCCGGATCCGATCACGATCGCGTCGTAGTCGTTCATCGTGGCACTCCTCATCGCGTGGCTGCGCCCGCGCAGCGTGCAAAAAACCAACCCTTCACGAGCTCGCTTGCCGCCAGGTAGGCGACGGTGATCGCGAGCAGCACGAGGACGAATTGCGCCGGCAGCGGCGCGAATCCGAAGGCCGCGCCGAGCGGGGTGAAGGGCAGAAAGATCGTGGTGCCGGCCACGAGCAGCGTGGCGGCGATGAGCAGTGGGCCTGGACGGCTCCGGAAGAACGGACCCCGGGTGCGAATGACCAACACGATGAAGAGCTCGGTCATGAGGGACTCGAGGAACCAGGCGGTTCGAAACTGCTGCTCCGTCGCTCGCAACCAATACAGTAGCGTCCCGAACGTCACGAAATCAAAGACGGAGCTCACGAGGCCGAACGTCAGCATGAAATTCCGGATGAAGCGAATGTCCCAGCGGCGCGGGCGGTCCACCTGATCCTGGTCGACGGCGTCGGTCGCGATGGTCATCGACGGGACGTCCGAGAGAAAGTTGTTGAGTAAGATCTGCTTTGGCAGCAGCGGCAGGAACGGAAGGAAGATCGAGGCCCCGGCCATGCTGATCATATTACCGAAATTCGCGCTGGTGGTGATGAAGACGTACTTCAAGGTATTCGCGAACGTCTCTCGCCCCAACCGCACACCGTCGGCAAGAACGGCCAGATCCCTGCGCAGCAGAACGATGTCCGCCGCTTCCTTCGCGACGTCCACGGCACTGTCCACCGAGATTCCGACGTCCGCGGCACGGAGCGCGCTCGCATCGTTGATGCCGTCGCCCAGGTAGCCGACGACGTGGCCGGCCTTCCGCAGCGCCACGAGGATACGCTCTTTCTCGTTGGGCTCCGTCTCCGCGAAGATGTCGACCTCACCCACGCGTTGCAGCAGCGCGGTGTCACTCGAGGCCCGGAGCTCCTCGCCGGTGAGCACGGTCGGCCGCGCCAGGCCGATTTGACGGGCAATCTTGGCGGCAACCAGCCGGTTGTCTCCGGTGATGATCTTGAGCCGCACGCCAAGCTGCGCGAGTGCGTCGACGGCGGCGCGCGCGTCGGCGCGCAGCGGATCCTCGAGGAGCAGGAAGCCGACGAAGGTCATCTGTTCCTCGTCGGTCTTGTCGATGATCGGATCGCCCGTGACGTCGCGGACCGCGACGCCGAGCACGCGATAGCCTTGCTCACTGTACGTCGCGAAGTGCTCCTGAATCGCCGCGTCGACCTCGCCGAGCGGGACCCGACCGAGGACGCCATCGCTGCCGCGCATTTCGACGTCGACGCATGCCGCGAGCACGTTCCGCAGTGCCCCCTTGGTGATCATCGTATGCGTCCTGGCACCCGGCGACCCCGCGGCAGATTCCACGACGACGCTGAGACGCTTGCGTATGAAATCGTAGGGGACTTCGTCCACTTTGGAATAGGTCGCGAGGTCCGGACAGGGCTCCGCCCGGAGTGCATCGTCGATCGGGTTCGGAAAGCCCGATTCGAAGTTGGCGTTCAGCACGCCGTAGCCGCGCACCTGCGCGCTCTCGCTGCCGTCGACCCCGAGTGCTGCGTGGATCCGGACGACCCCCTCCGTGAGCGTGCCGGTCTTGTCCGAACAGAGCACGTCCATGCTGCCGAAGTCTTCGATGGAATCGAGGCGGCGCACGATGACGTGAGCGGCGGCCATGCGTTGGGCGCCGCGAGCCAGCGTGATGCTCACGATCGCGGGCAGCAATTCGGGTGTGAGGCCGACCGCGAGCGCCAGCGCGAACAGGAAGGAGTCCACGACCGGACGGTGGAGGTAGACGTTGATGGCGAAGATCGCGATCACGAGCAGCAGCGTGATCTGAATCAGCATGGCGCCGAAGTGCCGGAGCCCCCGCTCGAACTCCGTCGCCGGCGGCCGCAGCCGCAACCGTTCGGCGATCCCGCCGAAGACCGTTTCCGTTCCGGTTCGGACGATCAGCGCGCGGCCGGTACCGCTCACCACGTGCGAGCCTTGGAACAGCGCGTTCGACAGCCGGGCGAGCGGCGTGCGCTCGGGAAGCTCGCCGGCGGCCTTCTCGGCCGGGAAGCTTTCGCCGGTCAGGGTGGATTCGTCCACGAACAGATCGGTGGAACGGAGGAGCCGACAATCCGCCGGTACGGCCGCACCAGCGGCCAGCACGATCACGTCCCCCGGAACGAGCAACTCGGGTGCGAGGTCGATCTCGCCCCCGTCCCGCATGACGCGAGCCGTGGTGCGGATGACGGCGAGCAGCTGCGCCACGGCGTGGCTCGCGCGGTACTCCTGCAGGAAGCCGAGCAGGGCGCTGGCGAGCACGATCGCGAGCACGATCGCGCCATCCGTCGTCTCGCCGAGTCCGATCGAGAGCGTCATCGCGCCAAGCAGCAGGAGCACCAGGGGGCTGCGGAACTGGTTCAGCAGTAGCGTAGGCCAGCTGGGCGCCCCAACGTCGGAGCCGCGGTTCCGGCCGTACCGTAGGAGACGTCGATCGGCTTCGTGTTGGGTCAAGCCGTCGACGCCGGATCCGAATCGATCGAGCGTGGCGGCCAGCGGGTCGCTCCAGAATCCCAGGCGCTGGACCTCGGCCGGCGCGGCCGTTACCGGCGTCGGAGGCTTCGGCCGTGTGCGCATGGTTGGATCTCGGCTCTTCCGAGGCCATCGCGTCGAAGCTGGAGACGGGCGACCATGATCTCACGCCAGCAATTGTCAGACCGGTTCGTGACGGGCTGACGATGTCGCGAGTGTGGGATTTGTCCTGGTGGCCGGCGGTTGGCCGTGATGCGTATCGGCGCGTCCTCGTGGCGATCCGATTTCTGGGAGGGTTTCGCAGACGTGTGAATCCGAGGGCCGGGGATTCGCGTTTTCGGGAAGCCGAGGTCCCAGCCGATCCCACCCTCCCGTCCTTGGGGGTCGCTCGCCGTGGCAAGACATTTGCGTGGGAGATGTGCATGCAACAGCGAGACGGGACCGTCCCGAAGAAAGGACCACAACGTGAAAGTCGAACAGTTGATGACGAGGAACGTCGAAACGTGTCGAGAGGATGATCGCCTGAATCGGGCGGCGCAGATCATGTGGGAGCACGACTGCGGCGTCGTGCCCGTGCTCGCCACCGGCAATGGCACCGGCAAGGTCGTTGGCATGCTGACGGATCGCGACGTTTGCATGGCCGCGTATACCCAGGGCCGTGCGCTCGAGGGCATTCCGGTCCGGAGCGCGATGTCGCGCGACCTGTGCTCGTGTCGGCCGAGTGATGCCATTGCGGTCGCGTTGAAGGTGATGGAGACCAAGCAGATCCGCCGCCTGCCGGTGTTGGACCACGAGGACCGACTGGTCGGCATGCTGTCGCTCGCTGACATCGGGCGCGAGGCGACACGCGAGCATGGGGTCGCGAGGGTCGAGGTCACCGACGCCGCAGTCGGCGGGGCGGTAGAGGCAATCTCGGCCTCGCGCTCCGGGGGCGCCATGGTGCGCGCCGCGATCCGGTAGATGACGAACCGCAAACGAAGGAGACGATCATGAAATGGCCAGAACCTACGAGCGGGGAGCCAACCCGCGAGACGATGGCGCAGTGGACGGACGAAGGCCGGGTGCAGGCGACGGACGGTTGTTGGTTGGATGAAGATACGCCGGCCTGTGAGCATGGACATCCGAGCTGGGCCGTCGTGCTGGGCCTCATGCCCGACGTCGCGGACATCAAAGGCGAGTGACGGGTCCGCGCCGGTCGCGGTGTGTGGCGATGGTGCTCCGGCGGCGGTGGATTCCGCCGTCGGCTCCTTCTGTCGAGGCCGTCAGGGACGACCTCACGTCCGAATCGCCACCTTGAGCACGCCGTCACGCCGTTCGCCGAAAAGCGCGTACGCCGCCACGATGTCGTCGAGGGCAAAGGTGTGCGTGAGGAGCGGCTCGAGGTCGACGCGTCCGTGGCGCACGACTTCCATCAGCCGGCGCATGCGCTCTTTGCCGCCCGGGCAGAGGGTCGTCGTGATGTGGTGGTCGCCGAGACCCGCGGCGAATCCGTCATACGGGATCTGTAGCTTGCCGGAGTAGACGCCGAGGCTCGACAGACGGCCGCCGGGCCGTAGACACCGCAGCGCGGTCTCGAAGGTCCCTTCCGTGCCGAGCGCCTCGACGGCGACGTCGGCGCCGCCGCCGGTCAAGCGCCGCACTTCGGCCACGACGTCGGTCGTCCGATGATCGAGGACGACGTCGGCACCCATGCGGCGCGCCATGGCGAGGCGGGTGTCGTCGCCATCCACCCCGATGATCAGTGCGGCACCCATGAGCTTCGCGCCGGCCGTCGCGCAAAGCCCGATCGGACCTTGGGCGAGGACCACGACGCTGTCGCCAATGCGCACGTTGCCGGACTCGGCGCCGCTGAAGCCGGTCGAGGCGATGTCGGCCAGGAGGACCACCTGCTCGTCGCGCAGATCGTCGGGGATCTTGGCGAGGTTGGCCTGGGCGTTCGGCACGAGCAGGTACTCGGCCTGGGCGCCGTCGATGGTGTTGCCGAAGCGCCAGCCGCCGATCGCCTCGTAGCCGCCGCCGTGGCCGCATTGCGAGAGCTGGCCGGAGAGGCAGCCGCGACACTGGCCGCACGGAGTGATCGCGCCGACCAGCACCCGATCGCCGAGCGCATAGCCCGTGACGCCGGGGCCGAGCTCCGCGATGACTCCGACCGGCTCGTGACCGATCACCAGGCCCGCGCGTACCGGATACTCGCCGCGCAGGATGTGGAGATCCGTCCCGCAGATGGTCGTGAGGGTGACGCGAATGACGGCCTCGCCGACTCCCGCACGCGGCCGCTCCACCTCGTCGATCCGTAGGTCGTTCACACCATGGAATACCGCTGCTCGCATTGTGGTCATCGTCGTCTCTCCAGTGCCGGGTCTCGGGAAGCAGAGCTGATCGCGTGCCACGCCATCTCCCGAGGATTTCCCTGCGAGAGCCGCCGGCGCTTTCTCAGGGATGCCAAGATTCGGCCGCCAATTCCCACAATTCGAAACGGCCCCACCGAAACGGCGGGCGGTGTCGCCGGTGGGTGGGTCAGGGCGTGCTCCTACGGTCGCCGGGCTTCCGCCACCCAGCGCATAAAACCTGCCGCTGCCCCCATGGCCGGCGCACACGCGAGCTGCGGCTCCCCGGAGCA